>Ga0214923_10000071_pt1 | contig 138659 bp, 108 predicted proteins | sample LL1510_MetaG_FD_177993 | JGI IMG/M metagenome (GOLD analysis project Ga0214923, IMG submission 177993) | Freshwater microbial communities from Lake Lanier, Atlanta, Georgia, United States - LL-1510 | ecosystem: Environmental > Aquatic > Freshwater > Lake | place: USA: Georgia | collected... | reverse complement strand
CTAAAAAATTAAATTATCTAAAAAACTCTATTTAAGAAAATCCAAACTAAAAAATTAAATTATCTAAAAAACTCTATTTAAGAAAATCCAAACTAAAAAATTAAATTATCTAAAAAACTCTATTTAAGAAAATCCAAACTAAATTATATAGAATGCTTCATCAAACTATTATGTATTTAACTAAAAAATTAAGTGAAAATATCAAAAAATTAGATATTGATTATAAAAATATGGAGGAAGGAAATTTTACAGATAGAACTGTTTTGTTAAATTCATATGTAAAAAATTTATCAAAAAAAGAAGATACAATTAATATCTTAAAAACTTTATTATTTGATGTTTTTTATTTAGCTCTTAATGAATCTTAATTATTATTCATTAATAATTATTAATTCTTATTCATTAATATTTATTCATTATTCTTATTAATAATTATTAAGAATTAATAATTATTATTCTTATTAATATTCATTATTAATTATTAATGAATGAATAACGATCTGATGAATGTAAAATTTTCATCAATGTCTTCATCAAATACATAATTCATAATTTCATTAATACTTTTTATTTCTTTATCTGCAATCTCAGATGGAACCCATTTAACAATAGTTGATTCGTCTCTCTTAAGTTCCAAATTATTATGAATAAAATATTTTTCATGAATGTCAATTAGTGAGGATTGATATTCTTCACTAATTTTAGATTCCATTTCTCTTCCACGAATAATTAGTCTTCTAGAACATTCTCTAACACTTGTTCCTAAAATGATAGTAATTTTTGGTAGAATATTAATTTCAGATAATAATGATTTCCATTCATCGCACCATGTTTTATAAATTTCAAATTCGACAGCTGTCATATTGTTTTTAAGTAACATTGCAAAAATTTTATCTGATTCATTATCTCTATCCATAATAAGAACTTTTAAATTGCCTTGTTTTGAATTTAAGACATTATAAGCTCTCTTAATTTCTTTTACTCTGGTTACCAGAGCAAATGATTGAAAAACGCATGACATTCTTTCAGGATTTTCGTATAACGCAGTTAAAGCTCCTGTTTTAATCCATTCATCGACCGGCTCATGAGCAATTTCATTTTCGATTCCATTTTGATTTAGAATATTACTAAGAATTGAAGCAAGTGTGGATTTACCTGCAGCAATGAGGCCTTGAATGCAAATTACAACTATTTTGCTCATCTTATATTATATAATGTATAAATATATCAAATTCATTTATCACAATCGTATACAAGTATACCATTATACGAGTATACTTATATAATTATACGATTGTACATACAAAAATATTAAAACAAAAGAATATATGCTCTTGCTCCATAATTTGATAATGGTAATACTGGAATATTTATTGGTACTGTAATTGTTACTAAAGTAATAGAATCTACAGTAGAAGATGTTGAAACTCCGCTAACTTTAGTAATAATCATCTTTGTATCTGTTATACCTTGAACTTTATTCAATCTGCCGATAATAACAGTTCTACCAACCCATCTAGTAGGATCGGAGTTGCTTTTTGTTGTTCCAATTATTGTACCAGAACTTGTAGTCGTTCCTATGTCAATTTTCACTACAGTTGCAGTAAAAATTACAAATACAACCAATATAATCAATAAGATAATAACTGCAATATGCATTAATTTTGCAATATATATTAATTATGAAATTATATTAATTGTATTATAATTACTTTAAAATTATATAATTTTCTTTGAAATTATATAATTTCTTTAAAAATTAAATATCATATACAATTTCTTTAGGAAATTCATAGTATTCATTGTGTAATGAACAAATATCTCTACAAATTTGAATAGGTGATGATATATTTAAATTAAATTTCATTGTAGTGTTTAATATATTGCCGACATGTTGAAAACAATGTCGTGATTTTACTGTTTTAAATATAGACATTACAAAATCTGAAACTGTAGGATATGGATGTCCATCTAATGATTTAATATAATCAATAATTTGTTGGCTATTTGATAAGCTTTTTTTTAGTTTCATTATATAAATTTTTCCTGTATAGTATTTTATACGTGGTAATAATAGATGTCTTACTGCACCCTTTTCCATATATATTTCTCTACCTTGATATGGCATTAATTCAGTTCCATTTTGAGATTCTGATATATAAACATTGTTATTTTCTTTATATACAAATCCTACATGTGTAAAATATGTATGCGTAAAAATATTACTTGATGGAAAATATGAAGGTGATACAAATAATATTAAATCGCCTGTGTTTATTTTTTCATATAGTAAAGACAAATTAATTCTTTCGGTTCTATAAGTAGGATATATTATATTATACTGTTTCATCCTTACTAACAATAATGATGGTATGATAAACAATACCAATATTATAATAATCATGGCTATCAATAGGCATTTATTCATTTTATATTATTTGTAAAATTTGTATATTATTACATAAAAAATACATAATTTATATTTATTGTATTTTTTGTAAATTATGTAAAATTTACAAATTATGTAAAATTATGTAAATATATAATGGACTTCAATACTATTACTTCAACAGTTTTAGGATTTACTATTGCTCTATCTTGGAACAATGCAGTAAATAAAACTATGGATAGTTTTTACCCAGATTTTAATAACAAAAGTGCAATTGCAAGGGCTTCATTATTTTATGCTCTAATAATAACAATTACCGTAATCTTAATAATTCATATTATTAATTATACTCAAAAATCAATATATAAAAATTTAAATAATAACGATATATATAATTCAAATCATTGAAATATATAATGCAAATCATTAAAATATTAATTATATTTACAATATTAATATTTATTATTTACTGTGCGATATATAATAATTCTTCATACAAATTGTTATACAATTCATCATATAATTCATCATACAATTTGTTGTATAATAATTGTATAACTGGAGGAAATGTTGAAATAGGAGATATTATGATGGATTATTCTAAAAAATTAGTACATAAAAATAAGATGGTAGCATTACATCCATTAGGTGCTTCTACATATACATATAAAAAAAAAGTCAAAGGTGGAAAAAAGAATAAAATAAAAAAATGGACATCATTTAAAACTTGGGATGAATTAAAAAATAATGAGTATTCATTAAATGAATATATGGAACAAAGATCTCAATTTTTAAATAATCCAAATTTAGATTGGAGTGATGTCTTGGAAGTCGTTCTTCCAAAGCTAAACGATAATAAAGAATATATTGGAATTATTAATTTACACAAAGGTAAATTATATGTATCAAGAATGGAAGCATCGACAACTAATATTAATGTTAATTCTGATATTTTTGCTAGTATTCCAGAAGAATTAGTATCTGAAATTTGTGAAATTCCTGGCTTATTTGTATTTCATACACATCCTGCTGATATAAGAGGAAGTCCATTACCAAGCTCACATGATATATTAACTGCAATTAATTTAGGGGCTGTTACTAGATATGCTGGCTCAGTTGTTATATCAAGATATGGAATATTAGTTCATGGTTTAGATTGGAGTGCATATAAAGCAATTAATAGAGCTAAAGATTGGGAAGCTGCATTATTAAATTACAGTTTTGATGTTGTAACTGCACATGAAACTATAAGAAGTTGGTCTAGTTATAAACTAGAAGATTATTTGGATTTTTATTCTAGATATAGAATGTATATGTTTGTATATCCTTCATATGAATTAATAGGAGATAATAGAAAATATGATTATTTATGGGATCTAGAAACACCCATAGATAATAAATTAATTGATGATTTAAATAAAGATATTTTCATACATGCTAGTAAATATTCAACAAAAGTAAAAAAATTGAATTGAAAGTTTATATTAAAAATAAAAGATGATGTGGAGAGATTTTATAATAAATATTATAACTAAAGCAGAGCAATCTGAAGAATGGAAATCTGAAGTTGAAAATTTCAAATTATTTAGTGGAGATTCAAAATTTGATTTAATAAATTATCCATCTCGATTTAAAGAAAAAGTTTTAGAATTTTCTTTTACATCAAATCTTTCAAACAATCTTAAAAATATCGTATTGCAATATTGCAATCATTTTACATTGATGAAACTCATATTGTATGAATTAGAAATTCATAAAAGTATGAATTAGAAATTCATAAAAGTATGAATTAGAAATTCAAGTATCAAAATTGAATTATATAAATAATATAATTAAGATTGCTAATTTTTAGTGATCTTGCAAAAAAATGTCTCAAAAAGGCAACACACTTCAAACATTTGTTGAGAAGATAAAAAAACTCAATTTATCATTCTCATCCAATGATATCTTAAGAATACTACAATTAATGAAGGAATTAAATTTACATGGAATAGAAAAAATTGGCATAAATAAAAAAGATGAATTAAAATACAATGAATTCATTGTAAAAAATATAGATGGTTATTTTAATGATGTTAAATGGAATAGACAACCTGAGATTAATGAAAATAATGTAATTTGGATAAATCAAGACGATTTACCCACATCTCAAGAAATTTCAGAAGCATCAACATATTGGCATAGAATAAGTTCTACTGATATACCTGATGCACTTGCTATTGTAGTATTTTTAATTGAATTAGAATATGATGAAAAAAAAGATCATATTTATTCAAAGACTGGAAAATATGAATTTGCTCAAACATCTGAATTTGAGCATGCCACATTTGATTTTTGGATTGAATCAAATTATTTAGATTACTTGAATTCTAATAATTTGAATTTTAATAATTTTAATAATTTGGAATTATCTTTGCTATCACAATATTGGATTAGCATTTTTAAAAAAAGATTCTGTTGAATCAGTTCCTTTGAATCAGCATGGATAAAATTGAAATTTTTTGATTTTCATCATTTTGATTTTTTTCAGAATGATTAAGATTAAATTGATATTCAAAAATATTAGGAAATTCAAAATCTAAACCTGATACTTCGAATGCTTTATTTGAAATATCAAGTCTACTTTTTTTGTCTTCATGAATAGAATTAATTGGAATTCTATAATAATCAATGTTTTCATAACATAAACCCATCTTATTAAATGTATTATATGCAATATCTACATCTTTTTTATCATTAGAAATATATAATACATAATCTGAAATTTTATGTAAAATTGTCCAAACAAAATCTCTTTGGCCTTCGTGAATTTTAAATTTTTGTACTAAAAAATTAATAGATTTATATTCACTAATAATATTATCAATACTGTTTTTATTGGTGAATACTCCAATTAATCCCTGTTCATCTGAAATTGAATAATACCACTCAACCATAATTATATGTTTCTTAATTTTATATTTCTAAAAGGTTAGATTTTTCTAAAATGTTAGATTTTTCTAAAAGGTTAGATTTTTCTAAAAGGTTAGATTTTATGTAAGGTTTTGATGTATCTTCTTCTGTAAATGTAAACAATTTTCCAATTGCTGAATGTTTAAGACCATAATCTTTAGTTATTGGTAAGATTTCTATTCCATACATTTTTTTTAGAACCAAATTTATAAATCTTGTTATACTTTTGATAAATTTTGTCTTGTCATCTATAAGAAACATCTTTGAAACATTAATTTTTGGTAAGCTGAACTCGTATAAGATTTTATCTTTTAATTCTAATATTTTAGATGTTTTGGATCTAATATTGGATTCTAAGATATCAATACATATTAATTTTGTATCTGTTATACATACATAACCGCAATACATTAAAAGATTAACTGCATATAAATGCGAGTGATATATATAAATATACTTCTCTCTCAATAAGTCTTTACTTTCAGATATATAGTCATTTTCTTGTTTTCTAATAGACATAGTTGTATTGTAATGTGTTATTTCTTTATTCTCTAATATTTTTAAAGAATCTTCAATGGATGTTCCCATAACAATATTTGAAATATTTTTAAAGATTCTTTTATTATCTGTATTTCCATATTTTTTTACAAAGCTTGAAGATATTTCATCAGACCAATAATATGTTTCACGTAAAGTATATTTTTCTAATGCTAGTCTTTCTGTTATTTTTACATCTTCTTGATTACGGATTTTCTCTTTGATAATTAATGCATCAGACGACATCAGTTCATTTGATTCAGCAATATCAGAATAATGTTTTTCCTTTATTTCCGTTTTTATTTCTTTATGTTCTTTCAATATTAATTTTGTTTCATCAGCTACAAGTATAGAAATAGATGCACCTGTATCTGCAACTTGATCTATAAAACGATTAATAAAATTTACTTTTGATAAATTGTTTATCTTCATATTTTCTAACCATAAATAATAGTAATTAGATTTGTAAAAAGAAATTTCTCCATTTTCATCATATTCAAAATGAAGCTTAGATTCATCCTTATAAAGATCTAAACGCTTATTTTTTAATAAGTGTTCAATTTCTTCTGTTGTTGTTGGTAGTGATATACTCATTACATTTAAGCAAATATAATATTCTTTAGATGTAATAATTCTTACACGCTCTAACATTTGCCTACACGTTTCAATATCACATGACATATTACTAAAATACGAAAATACCACATCAAAATGTTTTAATTCGTATGAAATACCTGCAGAACATGTAGGTGTAAATATTAACACATCCAATAAAGACCAATATGTATCAACATCTCCAAAATGTAGCGATTTTTCACTCTGAGAGGTTTCACTGCTGTATAAGAACACTTTTTTTCCTGGATAAGAACGCTTTATAGATAATTCTAATGTTTTTGCTTCAGATAAACTATTTGTTGGAATGACTACTCTTTTACCTTCCCGTAAAATATCATGTAATTTACTTAACCATATGTTTTGTTTAGCAGTGAAATAATATGTATTATCAACAGCTCTCATGTATTTATTACAATGATAAAATATTGGATAATCTGGTCTTAGTCTCATTAGAACATTATATGTTCTATCACTAATATTAGCATCCATACATATTACAGTTTTTGATGTTTTAATCATCCACTGAAACATTGCAAATGCTGCATTGAAATTTTTATGCAATCCACTATTAAATTGAGAAAGAATAGATTCTATTTCATCTAAAATCAAAAGATCTATTTTCTTCCTAGTATCTAATCTATGCAGAGATTCAACTTGAATAATTAATTTATCAATTGAATTAATTTTGTTTCCTTTAACATTACTATATAGTTCAAAATCTGGAAATTTCTTAGACATTGATGAAGCAAATGTTTGTCTAAATGATACAAATCTAATTACTTGATTATCGATTTTACTTATTTTATTCATATATAATTGTAAAGCTTTTGTTTTACCTAATCCCATTTGAGCTTGCACTACTAATGTTTCACATTTTTCATATTCATCCATTTGATTTTTGTTATATATCTTCTTTTGTGAAGGCGGTAAAAGTTCAAATTTATTTTGATAATGAGGATTAACAGTTTTGTTATTAATACCATTAACTCTTTTTTCTACTCTTGCCTGTAATGTTAATGGAGAATATGGAGCTTTTGTATTTGAAAATTTACTTATAATCTCGCTTGAATATATTGTAATATAACCTAAATCTCTCTTACTACCTTTTAGCTGTCTACATCTTTCTACTATTTTACATTTTAATTCAATATTAGATTGTAAGAATTTACTATCAACATTTTCAGTAGGTTCAATGGTTACCATTAAACTATTATCATTATGATGAATTTCATTACATAATATACAATTAGAAGGATTAATTCTTTTAAAACATAATAATGTTCCACGTACTTCTCTAAATTCATGGCCATTCATAGCACCTGAAGACTTAACGATATCTAAGCAATCTTTAATATGAACATCATATGATTCAAATGAAATTGTTTTTACTTCATTAATATGACATATTTTTTTAAGTATTCTTGCATTTTCTGGAGCAGTTATAAGTGTTTGTTCATCTGAGATATGTTTTGCAGTTCCGAACATATCAGCTATTTCATTTGTGGCTTTTTTAATTCTATTTGTTCCTAATTTTGTAGAATTAATTACTCTAAAACTTTGAATTGTCTTGTTAACATTAATATCAATAAATTGTTTATATTCTGGTAATTTATCAACAATTCTTTTTGTTAATTCTTGTGCTTCATAATTATTAGCTAAATAATAAGGTAATAATATGATATGAACACTATATTTATCTTTTCCTGAGCTATCCATAATTAGTAAATCTTGCCTTGTTGGTGAAATTGATTCAGTAAAATAATATGTTTCATATAACTCTTCTAATATAACATCTATTAGTTTGTTAATGCATATCTTAAAATAAGTTAATGTATCTTCTATTAATGGTTCTTCATCAAATAGCTCAGAAAATATATCTTCGATTTGTGGTATTTTTTCATGTTTCATGTCTATGTCAAACTTTAGCCTTTGAGGAGAATTTCCAAGTATAATTTCGTGATATGTAGCATTTTCAATTAATTGATATTGAAAAAATTCAGATGGAGTATTAAATGCTCTATAATGATTTGATTCCTTCGTTTCTTTTCTTATTATTGTCATTTTTGATAAATCCATTTTAGTATCTTCTAAAGAATCAGTTTCACCATTTGAAACAAATGAAGAATACCACATGAAAAATAAATGAAAAATAAACTGGTTTTTTATATTATTATAAAATCATTGTTCAAATTCTAAAAAAATTCCTATTTTCATATTATTTTTTATGTTATAAAATTATATGAAAATAGTTATTTTTTATAACATAATATATTATTTTTATGTTATAAATTTATAACATAAACATATAAAATGCATCAAACACATAAACATACATTCAAAATGGTAATTTTGGTATTTTTGTCTATATTATGTATAATAATAAGTATTTCTATTTATTCTACAGATTCATATAAATTTACAGGATTTGCTTTATTTGTAATTGGTTTTATTGTTGGAAGTTTCTCTTATACTCATATGAAAAATACTATTGAGATTGAACATATCGAATAAAAATTCCAATTCTTACTGGAAATGTATCTTCCACGTATAATGTTGTATTTGATATATCTACTTTTAAATCTGAAAAATCAATAGATGGACATACAGCATGTACAATATCAATAAATTCATTATAAACTTGCTTATAAACTGTTCTAATTATGAAAATCATTGTAGATAAACTTTTTAATATATCTTTCCATTTTTCTGGCAAGATAAAGTTTTTTATCTTATTTAACTCATGAGTTAAATCATGATTAATTTCAGTTAAATCTAAATATAAATATGCAATATTTGGTACTGTTCCATTATGAAATTTAACTTCCATACATCCAACTTCATATCCATTTAATTTTGCTTCTAATCGTTGTAAAAATAATTCTTTATCTTCAACATTACTCCTTTGCACATACTCTTTAAAAAAATTAATAATTGAATGAATACACATTGAAATTGTTAAATTATGAATATCTCGTATACCTTGTTTATCATCATCAGTTAAACCAGAGATAAATTTAGATACTCTTTCCTCCATTTATACTATGTAATATATACAAATGTTTTTTTAATTAATTATCTGGTTAAACAATTTGATATTTTTTAATGATGTTTTTAACAATGTTATTTTAACAATGTTTTTAAAAACATTGTTAAAATAACATTGTTAAGAATTATAAAAAAGAAGAATTTGAATGATAAAATTATATTAATATAATAATAATGACTGAATATAATATCCGGCAGTTTATTAGAGATGTTTCCAAAAAACAAAATACTAATAAAGTTAATAATGTTAACGGTAGAGGGCCTCGTAATATACATCGCAATAAACATAATGAAAAATCAGATGATAATTTTTTAACACCTCAAAAGAAAATATGGCAAGTTCCAAGGATAACAAATTTAACTTTATTACCTTTAAAGTTAAAAACAGATGATGAAAAAATAGATAACGATTATAATGCTACTAAATTAGAATTAGAAACTTCAAAATCTAAATTGGATGATATTAAAAATTTAGATACATTATTAACAATAATGGATCATTATGCTCCTCTTAAATATTATATTAAAAAGAACTTTAATTTACACCCAGTTACTAATGCTACTTTAAAAATTATTGAATTATCTTTATGGTTAAATTTACTAAATGATACAAATCGAGTATTTTGTAATGCTGAATTTCCTGGTGCATTTATCATGGGCTTACATTACTTATGTAAAATTAAAAATTTACCATTTCAATTTATTGCAAGTAGTTATTTTCCTGATAGTTCAAATACAGCATTGGATGATAAATATAAGTTATATGAGAATTATAGAGGAAATTGGTTAATGGGTCCAAAACCAAATGCATTACCAGAAGATGAAAAAGATATAGATGGTGATATTACTAAATCAGAAAATATTATAATAATTTCAGAAGGTGTATTGCAAAAATGGTCTCCTGATTTATATACTAGTGATGCTGGAGTTGAGTCTGATTTTAATAAACAAGAAGAAAGCACAGCTCTAATTAACTTTGGACAAATTTTATGCGGTCTTTTAACTTTAAAAGTTGGTGGTAAATTAATAGTAAAACAATTTACATTCTTTTCTAGATTTTCTAGAAGTTTAATTGGTATATTATCATATTTCTTTGATGATTTATACATTGTAAAACCAGTTACAAGTAGGAGCAGAAACTCGGAAATATATTTAGTAGGTATTGGATTCAGAGGTATATCTGATACTGTATCAAATCAATTGTTAGAGAGAATGGAAGAATATAAAGATAAATCACCATGTGATTATGATTATATAATTGATATTTCTGATATTGATTTATCTCTTTTTAGAATTTCAAAAGCTATATGTGCACAACAAATTGCATTTTTAGATGAAATTTATAATTTATCTATCAAATATAAACATAATTATGAAGCACTAAGAAAAATTATGTTTGTAAAAGTTAAACCATTAATGGATGATTGGTTAAATACATATAATCTTGAAATTATTCAAGACTCACAAAAATTAATACAAAAATCAAATTAAAGATAATAAATTTAATATAATATATCAAATTGTCAAATTTGAATTCCGCATTTATATAAATTATATAACCTTTGAAGATTTCATTTAAAAATGACTGACGCTAAGATGATTACTCTTGCTAACGGTGTTGCTGCTAAAGTTCTTAGTGAACTTAAGCCCGACCTGGATACAATTACTGCTCAACTTGCAGAACTAAGAGTTGTTCTAGAACAATTGTCAAAAATTCCTTCAAGCACTAGTGAAGCTGAACCTCGGAAGCAGGCTGCCGTTAAGAAGCCAACTACTGCCAAGAAGACAACAGTTGCTAAAACTAAATCTGATTCTAAGCAACCTAATGCAATGATTCGATTTAAGAATAGATGTTGTTCTGAAGATGGTTTCATGGGCGGATTTGTTGATGATAATGGTCTTCGTGAGCGTTTTGATTCTGAAACTGGAAAGCTTCCCGATAAGATCAGAAATAATGCAACTGAACTTGTAAAGAAGCAATCGGCATTTCTTTGGACTATGCTTTCTGAATCTCAAAAGAAATCTGTTAAGGAGTCATTTAAGGATTCAGGTGAAACTCAATTGCTCGATTCTTCAGATTTGACAACTGTTATTGAAGAATAAATTTTAAAAGATTTTAAAAAAATATTTTAAAAGATTTTAAAAGATTTTTAAAAAAGATTTAAATTAATAGATTTAATTTTTTTTTTAAAATCGTATTATATAATGTCTTCTGATATGGATTCTACAACTGGTGGAGCACGTGGACGTAAGAAGTCTATGAAGTTATCATCTAAGTCTGTTAAGAAAACGACTAGAAGTAAGTCAGTGAAGCCCAAGGCTGTCAAGTCTACTAAGTCTACCAAGTCTACTAAGCGAAAGCGAGGAGGTTCTGATGATGTTATGGCTACAGGTGGAAAACCTCAACGTTCTACTACAAAGGTAGCTAGTCGTTTACATTCTAAGATGACTACTAGTCGTGCTAGTAGCCGTGTTGGACATAAGCCACTTACTCATTCTCGAGTTTCCATGTAATTTTAATAATTGAAGTTATTTTTTTTAATAAAAATAAAAATGCCTATCACATTAATATGCGGTCCAATGTTTGCTGGAAAAACAGAAAAATTGATATTATTGTCTGAAAATATAGAAGGAAAAAAAACAATTATAAAGTATAACGAGGATAAAAGATATACAGAATCAGATGAATTAATATCACACAATGGAAGAATATTAAAATCTTCTAATTGTGTAAATTTTATTTATGCTAATAATTTACGAGATGTTGTATTACAAAGTAATATTGTTTTCATAGATGAAGGGCAATTCTTTGGTGATCTTTATGATTTTTGTTTACAATATATAGATAAACAAATTTTTATTGCTGGTTTAGATTTTGACTTTAAACAAGAATATTTCAAACCAATTGCTGATATAATTCCTATATGTGAAGTTATTCATAAAATAAAAGGAATATGTATGAAATGTGATAGACCAGAATCTAAACATTCTATACGTACAATTAATAGTAATGAATTAATTTTAATTGGTACTTCAATGTATATTGCAGTTTGTGATGATTGTTTAATATTAAACAATTAGAGACATATATTTATACTTTATATATATTTTTTTGTAAATTATATTTTTGTAAAGTATATTTTGTAAAAATATATAATGGAGGAGATTATTCATCTCTTGCAATTGTCAAAGGATAGTATTTCGAGATCAGAAAAGGAAAAATACAAGCAACAAGCACAAAACAAAATTAATGATAATCAAGAATTTTTAAAGATGTATCAAAGCAATAGAAAAATGTTTTTAAATACAATTGGCGGAACTGGATATATTGATATTAAGTATATTAAGAATATGTATGTTTCATTTTGTATCCTTTCTTTATCAAATGCTACATTAAAAGAAATGTATGATGACTTTACAGTCGAAGTTGATTTGAGAACTTGGCACAGAGTTCCTTGTAAATGTAATGAATGTTTTCGTAAAGACCGAAAGGCAAGATATCGTAGATATCTTAAATCTTCTTAGTTTATGAAAAGTTTGTCTTTGAATATTTTTTTACTTAAAATTTCTAAATTTTTATTTTTTTTCCAATTATTAACTTGTCTAGATGTTGCATAATTATGTTTAAGAAGTTTCATATTATCTTTTACAAATTTATAATATAAAGCATCCCAATATATTCTCCAACTTGTATTATTATGTAATCTAGACATTTTTACAATATAATTTGATGATGAAACATAAATTCTTGTCATAGTTAATCCATCATATTGACCCATTCCATATACATTAGGAACCATTACCCAATCATAAGCATCTATTGTCCACTCCATAAAAATTCTATATACCTCCTTAGGATCAACTTTATTTATTAAGAACCAATTAGAAAGATACATTAATCTTTCTATGTGATGTGTATATGCATATTTTTTTAATTTATTGATAATACAATCTATTGGATAAATTCCAATGTTGTTCCAATATAGATTTCCTATTTTATTATAATGACCAAAATAATTAATATTTTTTAGTTTTGGTTCTAATATATATATGGCATACATATAATTACGCCATCCAATAACTTGCCTTATAAATCCCTCAGATGATTGTAATGGAATATTATTTCTCGATATAAATTTTATAAAACATTCTACTACCAAAGTATCTGTTAATAACCCTATATTCATCATTGGGCTTATAACTGAATGATATAAAAATGGTTCATCCAAAATTGAGGCATCTTGATATCTTCCAAAATTTATCAATTTATGTTCAAAAAAATCCATTAAAAATTTAATGGATTTTTTATGATCTATAGGATATAACCATTCTGAAGTTTCTCCGTAATTATTATTGAAATATGTTTCAACATAATGAAGAGCTTCTTTATAATATTTATCTTTTTTTATTCCTTTATAGTTAAATTTTTTAGGCTCCAATGTTTCACGATTTAAATTATCATAAGACCATGTATCACCTTTTGGTTTATCATCATCCATTAATATATTTAATCGCCTACGCTGAAATTTATAAAAAAGACTATGATAATATTTTCCATTTCTGTAAAATTCTTTTTTATGTTCTTTTATCTCTTTAGGAGTAAATAAAAAATTTGGATTATTTAATATATTAGCATGCGGTATTAATTTTTTTAATTTTCTATTTAATTTATGATCTACAGTGTCCATATAAAATATATCAGATGTTAAATTTTTATAAAATTTGTCATTAACGTCTTTAAAATCTATATATTGTACATTTTGTACATTTTGTACATTTTGTACATTTTGTACATTTTGTAAAAGATATTCTTCATACTTTTTCATAGATGCCCTGTGATACATTAATTTTAGCTTATGAAAGTTAAAATCAGTAAAATATCTAGGTTCTTCTATTAATAATATTGTTTGCACTCTATTGATATGTAAATAACGAAAGTCAAATAATTGATTAGGAAATACCAACAACATATATTAAAATTGAATATTTATTTTCTATAATTATGACAAACTAGATATTTGTCATAAAAAAAAATCATGTCTCAGATTGATTCAAAAGATCGCAAAAAAAAAACACAAACGAAAAAGAAAAGTCTCCGAGTTTAAAAATTTAGGGACTTCGTACGAAGAACATTTGGCAATACGACTCTATGCCAAATGCACATCGCGTGTGTGTTGTCCTTGTTGTATGGGTGTTGCTTATAAAGGTAATTTTCCTACTCATATTAAAGGATGTGAACTTGCAACTATGACTCAAGTAGATGAAATTTTAGATTCGTCTGAAATCCTCATTGGTCAATGTGTTTCATGTGGAGCTGTAGCAGTTGCAGATGGGCAAATGAATAAATATATGTTTACTCATAATTCATTATGCTGTTTTCTACAACCTATGCCTTCTAATCCACAAGAATGTGGTGCTTTGATAGGAAAATTTGATAATAGATGGCCAAAAGCTATAAAGCTTGAGGATGCTTTAACATTTGTAAATATTACAAATCTTCCTAAAGATTTATGTAATATAATCAATGATTATATCATGTCAGAATTTAAAAAAACAACAATACATTCTTCAAGGAATACATGTTATTTTTGCAAACATGTAGTAAACCCAAATGAACAATTAGATATTGGGTTGATTATTAACGTTCCATATTTCTATTATGATCTTGAAAATATGTTGATAGCACATTTAGGATGTGTTAAATTAATGGATGCTGTCTATTTAACTTCCAAACGCACGAAAAAAAATAATGGCAGCCCAGCATTAGATGATATCAAATTTGTTACGGATACTATTCAAAAGTATCTGGAACTTACTTCTTAAAATCCAACTATCAAATATTTTGATAGATCAATGTCTTGAATTTCTTTTTTTACATATTCTAAAAAATGTATAGATGTTCCTGCAGAATGTGTTAAATCTTTACCTAGAGATATGATTTGTAAAAATTCATTAATATTTAATTGTCTAAATATTACATATTTGTTAGATGTATATCTAATTAAATGATTATATGATTTACATATCAACCTATAATTACTATCTTCATCTATTTGTTGCATTCTCTCTATCATATTTTCTTCTGATATAATCATGTCAGATTTCATGAACCATCTCATTTGCATTATCATATCCCAATGTTTTTCTATGTTTTCAGTAGCTGTATTAAATTTTTCATTTATTTTGTTTACTAAATTTCTTTTATTAATTTCCTCGATTTTTTTATCTCCAAAATTTTTAATGTGAAACTTTATCATTATATTTATATAAGTTGAATTATCTCTAAAAAATGATTAACTCGTTTTTAGATATAAGAGGCGAAATGAAAGATTTTCAATTAGAAGAAAGAATATTTAGAAAGAAGCCACCAACAGAAGATAAAAGACCCAGTAGAGAATATATTATAGAAAAGGATATCGAATTAAATAAGTTAATATATGAAATAAAAAATAATTTAACAATATTGAAAGTTGAATTACAATCTCCTACTGATGAAAACTATGATATGATTTCAAAAATTGAAAAAGACTTAACTAGACTAAAAATATTATATGATTTAATGAGTTCAATACATATTAATTATACATAATTTTTTAATTATGTATAATTTTTAAATTATGTATAATTTTTAAATTATACATAAATATAAATATAGTTATATAGTTATAAATATGGATACAAGATTAACTAAAGTATTGATGGCTCAATATAAACGAGCTTCAAGTTTTGAAGCACATCCTAATTTAATTGTATATATGGATGAAAGAAATTTAAAAGATTGGTATTTTTTAATTGTTGGATTAGATGAACCTTTCAAGCAAGGTGAATATCTTTTTAAATTATCAGTATTAGATAATTTTCCTCAAACTCCGCCTAAATTTGAAATGTTAACTGATAATGGCGTATTTGTTCCAGGTGGTCCAATTTGTATTAGTGTTGGTGAATTTCATACAAATGATAAACCAGGAAGTGAAGGTTCTTATGGATGGCGTGCATCATTAGGAATTATGGGATTTGCAACTCAAGTTGTAAATGGAATTATCTGTTTTAGTGCTTTAGGAAAAGGAATTCGTATCCAAAAAACACCAGCAGCGTATAAAATGCAACTTGCTGCAATTTCGAAAGAAAGAAATAAGACAAGATATCCATTAATTATGGAAAAAATCGAAGAAATTATTTTAAATTTAAATACTGAATCTACAAGAACTGCAAAACATAGAAGAGGAATTCCTCTAGGTCTTGAAAAAAAGGAAGAAAAAAAATTATCACAAACTATTACAGAACATTTAAGTATGTCATCACAAAGATTATTCCAAAATTCTACTAAATCTGCGGTTATTCCTCCATCTATTGTTTTTAAACCTCTCGTCCAGCCTACCGCTCAGGTTGTTGCTCAGACTGTTGTTGAGCCTACCACTCAGCCTGTTACTCAGCCTGTTACTCAGCCTGTTGCTCAGCATGTTGCTGAGCCTGTTGCTCAGACTGTTGCTCAGCCTGTTGCTCAGCATGTTGCTGAGCTTTTTGTTCAGCCTGTTGCTGAGCCTGTTGCTCAGCATGTTGCTGAGCTTTTTGTTCAGCCTGTTGCTGAGCCTGTTGCTCAGCCTGTTGCTCAGCATGTTGCTGAGCTTTTTGTTCAGCCTGTTGCTGAGCCTGTTGCTCAGCATGTTGCTGAGCTTTTTGTTCAGCCTGTTGCTGAGCCTGTTGCTCAGCATGTTGCTGAGCTTTTTGTTCAGCCTGTTGCTGAGCCTGTTGCTCAGCATGTTGCTCAGCCTGTTGCTCAGCATGTTGCTGAGCCTACCGTTCAGACTGTTGTTCAGCCTACAGCTCAACAACAGGCTGAGCTGGATAATATTTTAAATGATGCAGAAGTCAATAGTTTATTAGTGTAATTGTAATATTATTTTTTTTAATATATAATATGTATTCTAGTGAGTTACCAATAATAGAATATTCTGAAAATATAGCAAATGAGGTTATTTATGAAAAAGATAGTAAGTTATATGTAAATTTTTTTGAGACAGTAGAAAAATTTATTTCTGAGAATAATCTAATAGTTAGCGGAAACACTGCAAATGCGTTATTATGTGATTTAGATATAAATTATAACAATTTTTATGAAGTTTATAGCATAGACCCTTTTATTCATGCGAAAGAATTGGCGACAGAATTATTTAATCTTGATCCTGATGGTTTAGGAAGATATGTTTATGTTATGACAAAAATTTATAAGAAACATTTTATAATATCTATAAATTTTAGAATGTCAGTTTCTATTATATTATTTCCAAAAATAAATAATATTGGTAGTATTGATATTATTCCATTTGTCCCTAAACCGTCAATATTTAATGAAGATATTAAATTATTATGTATGTCTCCTGAAATTCAATTGATTAATATTTATTATAGTCTAACTAATCCTGCATTTATTAAAAGCTGGAAAACAGATTTACAATATGAGAGAATTTTATCTCTTCAATTGACAAGCACAAAAAGAAATGAAGCAAAAACACATTTTCACCCATTTCGTGGAATATTATTAGATAGATTTGTTCCTAACTATGGAAGAGTATTAATTGGGTCAGCAGCAATTAATATAACAACAAATATACAAATTCCAGGTATGGATTTATTACAAGTTATTACGGAAAATGATTTTGAATATGAATTTGAAGAAATAAAAAAACTAGCTGAAGATTTTAATGTAACATATAAAATAAATGACTTGAATATAATAATGGATTCAAGATTAAAAAAAATGACAGTATTTATTAATGAACATAATCAAAAAATACCTATTATAACTATATTTAATGCTGCAAAATTTGATCTTATACCATTTGTCCCTATTAATTTTTTATATGGTAAAGTTTCAAAACATTTAAATTCTTCTATAAAAGTAGGAACTCCTTTTCTAATAATGAGATATAAAATGATTGATTTATATTTACTTAATATTGTATATAAATTAGGTTCTATCAAAATTAAGTTTATGGAACAAATGAGAGAAGAAATTTTAAATAGCTATGATCATATATCTAAATATTATGAAAAAAAAATAAAGAATTGTGATATTGATAAATTTATTTTACCATTATCTAATTATATTGGAAGATTCGAGCAACATGATTTACATATTAAGAGAGTAATCTTTCAAAATGCATTAAAATCAAAAGAAGAGGGAAAATTTTATCCTAATTATTTTCCATTAATGCACAGGTAATTCAAAAGGATTTACATTTAAACGAAGTTGACAGTTAGATGCTGATAATTTTGCATAAATTGCAGAAAATGAACCACTGCTATTAACTTGTTCAATATCAGCTAAGCCTTCACATCTATTACATCTATAAATATTATTATATTCATTATAAATTGCTTGTAATCCACATCTACGGCATATATTAAGCACTCTTCCATCTGAATCTAAACGCATTTTTTCAATACCATAATTTAGCATTGCACCATGTGCTTTCATTGCCCAGCCTTCCATTTCTCCGATTCTCAGACCACCATTAATAGCTTTTCCTCCTAGAGGTTGACCAGTAATTGCATCAGTTGGTCCACTTCCACCAACACATTGTTTATCATCATAAACAAATTTTGTAATTCTTTGAATTGCACATGGAGTTACAAATATTGCACTATCAAAGCAAACACCAGTAGTCCCATCATATAATCTACTACATCCATTAAATCTTAAACCCATATCAACAAGCTTATTTCCAATTTCTTCATGATTAAATGGAAGAAATGAAGTACCATCGATAAAAATGCTTTCCTTCACACAGATTATACTGCTCCAATTTTCCATTATCTGTCCTATTGTCATTCTTGTTGGAATTGAGTGTGGATTGATAATTAAATCTGGAATTGTTCCATCTTCCATAAAAGGTAAATCATATGCTGGTAAGATAGATGATACAATAAATTTATTTCCTTCTCTACTTGATAATTTATCACCTACAACAATTTCTCTTTCATATTGAAGTTTAATAATCGCGATGAGTTCATCTTCAGGACCTCTAACAAATCTAGAATCCATAACAATTGCTGGTTCTTTCAATAGATATACAACGCTTTGATCTATAAATTTATATTCACTATTATCTTTGCTTAATTTGCCAACTTTTCCAGTTATAACATCTCCATATTCGATAACTGTTCCTTTTAATACTACACCATCTACTAATTTTTCATAATTTGCAGGTTTTAGATTTTTTGTAATTAATGCATTAGGATTACAAAAAGATTCCCCTTTTTGTAATTTTGTTTTATATATCTTAAAAAGTACACTATGAAATAATCCCTGTTTACATATTACACTGTCTTCTTGATTATTTCCATAACATAAATATGCAACTGTCAAATTTTTACTATTAGGCGTTTTAATAAAAGTACCAGTAATAGTATCTACTAATGGATGTTGTATATTTTTTTGCATTGTTCTATTTTTTTCAAATCTTGAAATCGGATTATATGAAAACCAACTCCCAGCTTGACGTGATTGATTTGTAACATATGAAATTCTTGCAGGTTGTGTATGATTTCCATAAGGAGACCGTAAAGATGCCAGTCCAAAAATTGCTTGCGGTATTTCTAAATGTGTATACTGTTTAAGTACATTATTTTTATCAATTCTTAATTCACTAATAGATTCAGCAAGCACACAATTAAGCATTTCGCTAGGAGTTATATATTCAGCAATTCCTTCATTAATTAAATCTTGTAAAGTTATTGTTCCATTTTTAATACCATTTACATGTTCAATAGTAAATCTTGTATTTTGAACAAATTTAACATCTTTATTAATGCTAGTTGTTCTAGAACGATCATATTCTTCAATGTTATTATCCACAATGAGAAGAGGACGCCTTAACCTTCCATAATCAATCCAAAATTCTATTTTATTAAGAATAGAGTTCCAATATATAGTTGTATTTTGATCAATTACATTTCCTGCTCTTCTAATAATTCTATACTTTTGCACAAACTTAATACCATTTCGACATGCTCCAATAATTTCACCATTTGTATAAATTAAAGATAAATCAGATTCTAACATCATAGCATTTGTTATTTGATTAAATGGAATAAAATCTTTATCTTCACCTATAATTAATTTTAATGGAAGAACGTCAGATGGAGGTGCAATGCTTGCAGTAATAGCTAATTGTTTATTTAAACCAACACCAGGCCCAGTATCTGGACTGTGAGAAATACATACAAAACCACACATAGAAGGATGCACTTTACGCATATCTTTTGCTCTATCTGTATTTTTAGATGCTTTATCAGCACTAGGAGTTGTTATAGTCCTTAAAACAGAAACAAGTTGTAATGGATTTTTTCTTTCTACAAGCCTAGGAGCTGCCCTATTTTGATCAACTTTACCATTATTGCCAACAGATACAGTTCCATTAGCAGTTGTAATAGATTGTTCCATTGCTCTGTTTAAATCACTTACTGAAATTGAATTTTTAAATGAATTTGAAATAATAGATGGAGTAATAGATGACCATCCATTATTTTTTAATGCTCTTGAAATGCCATTTAAGGCAGGAATAACTACATTTTGATTAAATTTAGATTTGAAAGTTTTAGTTAAAGCTGAAGGCCCAAATAATCTTTTTGTAGAAAAACTATCACGATCTGCAGGTTCAATAATTTCATAATGCACCATAAACATTTGTCTTATAGCCAATCCAATATATCTCAATTTTCTAATTCTAGAATTAGGACCTTGTCCTATATGTGGTAAAAGGACTTTATCTAAACTTCCAGCACTAGTTGGGGTACCAATTAAATCATTAATAATGTATCTTGTAGCATTTGCACCATTAACATCACTAGAATAATTTGGATTTGATATATATCTCAACATTTTTTCTGCTGCTATTTTGCAAATTACTTCATGATTTCTTTCATGTATAATTGCGTCAAATGCTGAATCTGTAACTATATAGAATGATTTTTCTAAAACATCTAAAATGTTTGATGTTAACTTATCTTTTTTTTCGATATCAAATACAATAGTTTCACATATTTCTTTGTGATTGCTCATTCCAAATAAATAATATATAAGCATAAATGGTATTTTTACCTTTTCAAACTTAGGACTATTAATTTCTAATGTAATAGCATTTTCTGGAATCGACATAAAACGAATTCTTAACTGTGAACTGTTATCATAAATTCCTCCAGGTTGAGAAATAATTTCTGCTCTAATGTATTCATTTGGACGAATTGCTTTATGAATATGTGGGATATTATATACAATATTTTCTCCAGAAGTTAAGGCATATTCATTACCTCCAACAAGAAAATATCCACCTTCATCGTTTGGATCTTCATCTATCATTTCCAAATCTATTTTTGAACACATTTTAGTAGAACAATTTGTTCCTCTTACCATTGTTGGAAAATTTCCAATATGAAATGGTGGGATGTTAACAGATTTTTCTTCAATGTGTCCATCTTTATGTATTGCTTTAATATTAATATTCACTTCAAGAGTAATAGGAGAACTATATGTTAATCCAGCAATGCGTGCTTGACTTGGAAATAATGTTGAAGATTGTCCAGTACTATATATGACATATCTAGGCTGACCAATTTGAATATTGTCAAATTCTACCTCAACTTTAAATGTTTTAATTTTTTGATCTTCCTCATTCGTTCTAATATTTTTGTAATTCTTTTGTAAAGAGAAAAAAGTTTTGATAATATGACGAATTGCATTTTCTATCATATCATTATATTCTGCCAAGTTATGACCAATCAATCCATTTTGATTTACAGAAGCATATATAAAAGACATCATATCAGCGTCTGTTAAATTTTCATTTTCAACAGTATTAATATGGGGCAAGTTAGTGATTTTCATAATTGATTCTTTGTAATCCATCGTGTTTATATATTAGATAAATATCTATTTCAAATAAGTAAAAAAAAATCCCAATATTTCATTATATAACCATAACATGAAAATTGAAGATATTTCTTTGTTTATCTGGACTTATATATCATGCCAATCCGGAATTTGACATGAAAAAAGATAAATCTAAAGATTGATGAAAAAATAATTTATAATAGAAAACAAAATAAGATAATGAAAAAATATTCTTATTATGGGAAGTCCTTAATTAACCCCATATAATTCTTTACCACATATTTATGATATAAGAATTATTGTAATCTATATGTTATGATTATATTTCTTTAAATTAGAAAAATTAATTAGAAAACAAAAGAAGAGACGATGAAATATCTTTTTCAAGATGAGCATATATTTTTTTATTATCATATATTGTTAATGTTCCATAAAATGATGATAATTTAATATTTAATTCTTTTGGTAATGGATCATCAGAAGAAAATTGTATAGAAATTTTTCCATAAAATTGATTATCAGTATTAAATGTAGATGTCAGATTTTTTACATTTAATGCTAATTTACTAATTAATTTTATTGGTTGATTAGAAATAAAATTTCCATCTTTATCAATAATTATTAAATATCCATAATGTACGCGTTTACTTTGAGATGTTATTACTAATTGAAAATGTTTTAAAAGAGATTCTTTTAAAAATGAAGGATTTCCAATCCATACACCATCAATATATTTGCTGTTTCTATCTAAAAAAACTACATATAGAAAAATTAAAATAAGAAAAATAACTAATCCAAAAATATAATGCATTATTATATATTTTTATAATTTTTTACAGTAATTCTTTTAAAGCCTTTACAGGTTTAACTTTAACCATTTTTCTTGCTGGCTTAGCCTTAACTGTTATTGATTCTCCTGTTGCAGGATTTCTACCTACTCTCTCGGGTTTAGCTGCTTTATAAACAGGAACAATTTTGACAATATTTGGAATAGTTAAAGATCTATTTGCTTTTAATTCTGTCTTTAATAAATCATGAAGACATTCAAATACACTTGTTACTTGTGAACGGTTTAAATCCGTTGTAGATGCTATATATCCATATAGTTGAGTCTTATTTAATCCCTTCTCAGCTTTCTTAGGAGGCATTTTATAATATATTTAAATAAAATATTTTATTCGTAAATATTACTATATTACAGATATAATAAATTATACTAATATACTTACTGTAATACAGTAGTAATACAGTAGTATTACAGTAGTATTACAGTAGTATTACAGTAGTAATACTACAATATTACAGTAGTAATACTACAATATTACAGTAGTAATACCATATTAATAATAATACTACAATATTACTATTGTATTACTACAATAATATTACTCAAAAAAAATGACAACATTAATTGTGGATACAAGAGAAAGAGCAGTTATACCGTTTATCGAAGAAGAATTAAAAAATCATGAATATCAACTTAAGCAAATAAATACAGCTGATTTTTTAATATGTAGAAAATCAGATGAAAAGGTAAAAATTTTGGCAGCAATTGAAAGAAAAACACATATAGATTTTGCATCTTCATTTAAAGATGGAAGATATGCAAATTTAAATAAAATGCTTAGTCTAAGAGAAAAAACAAACTGTCAATTATATTTTATTATAGAAGGAAATGCATTTCCTTCACCTAATCGCAAATTTGCAGGAATACCCTTTAATAATATTTTGATGTCAATAACAAAAATGATGGTACATCATGGAATTTTTGTAATACAAACTGAAAATGAAGCATATTCTGCAAAACGAATTGTCGATTTAATTAATATGTTTGATACTATAGAAGAGCCATATGTTCCTAATAATGAAGAAAAATGTGAAATTGATTGTTTAGAGTTAACTACACGTATTGAACTCAGAGATGATGAATCTATTGTAAATGTTTGGTCTTGTCTCAATGGAATATCAATTGTTACTGCAAAGATTTTATCAAATACATTCTCAATTAATGAATTAGTAAATGTAATAGATGAAAAAAAAATTGATTCTTTAAAGACATTAACAGGAAGGCCTTTACATAAAAATGCAATCATTAGTCTTAATAAAATTAGACAAAATGATATTGAAACATCTGTTAAATTATTATCTGGAATAAAAAATATTTCATCCATAACAATTAGACAAGTATTAACGCATACAGAAGGATTAAAAAATTTATGTTCATTAAGTATTGAAAATATGTCGGAAATCCCTATTATTCAAACATCTAGAACCGTAAAATTCGGTAATGCAAAATCTGCTAAATTAATTAATATGTTAAATTATAAAAAAAATTGAATATATAGTAACAATGGTTTCCCCCACAGTGATGCATATCTTTTGGATTTTAGTATTTGTATTGGTTGTTTTTGCTATTTACATGTTTATATTTAGAGGAAAAGATTATAGAAGTATTATGGGAGGAGGTCCTACAAGACTTATCATTAGTGAACCTGAATATACGCAAGTATTAGATGGTAAGAAAAAATTTGATGTTAGACCTGTTAAACGACCATTTGAAAGAATTAAAGTTGGCGACGAAATTCTAATTATCCGTTCTAGACCCAGAGGTGATACTTCAGAACATCCTAAGTATAAAGTTAATGCCAAAGTTATTTCTGTTGAAGAATTTGAAACTGTAGAAAAGGCATTGAAATCTCATGTCGATAAGGTATATCCTGGAAAGAAGTTAGTAGAAGCTGTTGAAAGATATAAGGAATTTAATTCTGGAGGTGAAAAGGTTATGTTAATCGGTTTTGAACTTATGGATAAGAAACCATCTAAAAAGACTGAAAGCTATTCAACCGTTGATATTGATGATGATTATTCTGCAACTTTAGATCGAGACTATTATCCTTATTAATAATTTTTAACACAATGTATTATATTATGTTAACACATCGATATTTTTTAATAAAAAAAAAATAAATAAAATAGATTAATTTGGTTCATTGTTTGGATTATCTTCAGATGTGTCGTAATCCATATTATCTGAAACAAATGGATTAAATTCAGCTTCTTCAGTTTCAGCTTCATTTTCAGCTTCAATTATATCATCATAATCATCGTCATATGTATCGTCTTCAAAAATTGCCCAATTAAATATGCCGGCCTTTAATGTCATTTTTTGATTTTCAATAATACTAAGAATTTCTTTTTTTGCAAATATTGGCATAACCTTATTATTTCCTTTATGTATTGTCATAATTATTTTACATAACATTTCCTGTAGATATAAAAACATTTCACTAGGTTGAAGATTTTCAATAAAATATTCATATTCAGTTAAATATTCTTCACCGATTGAAGGTAAATTATGTAGTTTATGATATTCTGTTTTGTTAATACCAGCAGTATTTAATATGTCAAGTATTAATGGAGAAATTGATAACATATTTTGAACATTCTTTAATATGTTATAATCAGCTAATAAACTTCGTATTTTTGAATCTAAAACATATAATCTATTATCATATTTATTATCTGGTAATGGATGACTATCTTTTCCATTAACAATATCTTCATATTCTCTACCCTCCATATTTCCTAATGCTTCAATTATCTTAACAGGAACAGAAGCTAATTCAGCAACATCTACTATATATGAATAGTTTGATTTCCATTCAAAAGTTTTTATTTCTTTCTTTTTATGTTCTGAAAATGTGTAAAAAGATAATGCTTTTTTTTCTGTATCAAAAATATTAACATATTTTAAATAGTAATTTATTGCTTCTTGATTATTTGATTTATCTTGCAACGAAATTAAATCATATGAAAGTTTACATTTTTTACATTTTTTATTTTCCCAAAGGTGAGTATCTCCTAATGGACATGTAATCTCAAAATAAATAAATAGAGAATTTAGTTTATATTTAATGTTTAGTGAATTTGTTGCTTTTTCTATAGATAATCTATATAAATCTGATTTTTTAACTTTACATATTGCACATGAAACATCTATTAACTTAAAATCTCCTTTATTATTTAATTTAAATTCTGTTAAATCTTCTCCCTTAATTTCTATGGATTTTCCATCTAATAAATAATAATATATAGATTTTTTATTCCATACATGTTTAAAGCCTTTTTCATCAAAAATTTCTGTTATATATGTTTCAATATTTAAATGTTGTAATGTACTAGTACTAAACTCTACCTTTTCATTAACATATTTTTTTTCTAATTTTGTTTCAAGCTCTTTATATTTCATAAAATCAGTCGTGTCATCAGTTTTAATTCTTTTTACAAATAGACTATATGACATAAAGAACATAGTACTTGAAATATCTGAAATGGTCTCTGAATTTAATAATAATTGATATTGTTTGGAATATTTTCCTATTTTCTTATCTGATGGTTCATATAAAAATCTGAATATATTTAATGGTTTAGATGTTTTTTCTTGGCTCGTTTTAATGGATTCATCCAAAGTTAAACCTAATATATATTGAAATTCATACAATGCTTTTTCTGGTGTTAATTGTACATTATTTTGCAAATCTCCTGTTATCTTTGAAACAATAGTAGAATAATTCATAGTTGGATCTAATAAAAGCTGCATTACTAATTCTTCTTCTGGTTTAGAATTAGTTATTTCGGTATCATATCCTTTATGTATAATATCATATGCCTCTATTAATCTTTCTTTCATAAAATCAATAGTAATATCTTCTATACTTGATAAAATAACAGCATAATCAACTAGTATTTGTTTCATAATTTTATCTACATAAACAACCATTTTAGAATTTGGTTTAACATCTCCAAAGTTAATACTCAAGGATTTATTACTCTGTGAATTCTGAATTAATGTAATCATATATGCATAGATATATATCACGATATAGATATACAGTCTACTATCTATATTTTCTGTTTCTGCAGTTGTAGTAATTTTTCTTCTCTTTCTTTTCGTGCTTATTGATTGTTCTGCATCAACAATTAATGGATATATAAAATCAACTATAGCTGATGCAAATTGTTTTTCATTGATAAGAGTTGAAAATTTCAATGTTTTAATAATTCTTAAAGACAATGACCATATTGTAGTACGTAATTCGCTATTGAAATTTCCATATTTATTTCGAATTTCAATATCTTTTTCATTTTCATAATTCTCAATAATTAAACCGCTACATATTTTACAAAAATATGTATCAGACCCATTATGAATTCCCAATATATATTTAGTTAAATTTTCTAATTGTTTTTCTAATGAATAATTCATTGTTTCCATTTTCATTTTTTCGTACACATGTGGACAAATTAAATTATAATTACAAATATTACATTTTATAAATTCATCTTTAGATTCATCTTTTGATTCATCTTTTGATTCATCTTTAAATTCGTCAATCTCTTTTAATAATTTTTTTGTTTGCTCTAATGTTCTTTGTGAGTTAATTTTTTTAAACAACATTAAATGCTTACATTTATTCTCAATTTGTGCCTTTATGTTTGATTGCATAATTTCATATTCATTGTTTACTATTGATTTTTCTTTTTCATCTAAAAGTGATATAATAAAATCAATATCATCAATTTCAATATCATATCCAGAAAATGCGTTAAGTTTAGTACTTGAATATAAACTTTTATTTTTTATGGACTGTTTCTTTGATAATTCATATATTTGATTTAGCCTTTCTATTCCCAATTTTTGTTTAATAATTCTTAAATATATTTTTGTAATATTCTTTTTAATATTTATTGTTTTTTCTATCTCATTTAAATTTTTTTGTTTTTTGTACGATATCAATTTATTTCCAATAAAATCATTTAATAATTGAGAATCTCTACCATGAGATATAGTCAATAAATAAGAAGACATAACATCCATACGAATTAATTCGTATAAAGGTACCAAATTATATTTCCAACTTTTAATATAAATAGGTAATCCACTATCGGATAATCGTTTAATAAGATATTTTAATAATTCATTTGATTCATTATCTCGCCATGTTTTTAAGACAGAAGATACTATAAAACTTCCAATATTTTTTTTAGGAGAATTTACATTTACAGTAAAATTTTTAAAAAGTTCATATGAACTACATTTCTGATAATACTCAAGAGAATAATTGATTTGTGTAAATAAAATTGATATAAGATTTAAAATTTGTTCTTGATTCACGAATTTCATTATTTTTTTTGCATTAGAATATTCATTTGAATATTCATTTGAATATTCATATATATTATGATTGGAATTTTCAATTAAATATATGGAATAATTAAACAATCCATTATGTTTTAGTTCATTTTTAAAATAAACATTTTCAAAATAATTCTTTAAAAATAGCCCATCCTGTTTTGAATCGATAACTAATCCACTTACTAAAATTGGTTCTTCCGATGCAATAATTATTTCATCAAATTTTTTATTATATGCACGTTTTGAAGTTTTTGGTCTTGTATATACATAATTTTCATTTTTAACTTTAAATTCAGATGTAGCATTTGATCCTCTTTCTACTACAATAGGATATATAGATTGTATTGACAAAAGATTTCTTAATAAAACAGTTATCGGTGTTGTTATTAGCGATTGTTTTAAGATATGTATGAAAGGAGATAATTCACTTTGATAGTATTTAGCTATATTAAGAAATCCATTTAACTCTACTATATCCGATGAGGATTTTATATTATCGATAATAATATGTAATTCTTCTATTTTTATATTTGTTAGGTCTGCAAAACTTCTTTTTGTTTCTATAACGTGTATTTTAATTGGAATCATGTAGCGTTTTATTATAATATATTTCCAAATTAATTTTTTATTTGAAATTTGGCTATAATAATTTATTTAGAAATATGAATGTGTGTTTTATATAGATATAAAACATATATTTTTCAATGTATCAGAAAGATATGACTTCTAATCAAAAGACTTCTAATCAAAAGACTTCTAATCAAAAGACTTCTAATCAAAAGAATTCTAATCAAAAGACTTCTAATCAAAAGACTTCTAATCAAAAGAAAGAATATTTTCCATCTGATGGATTGACACTTATCAATAAAGTATTTTCAATGCGTCGTGATGGTAAAGATAAAAATGATATTTTAAAGTTTCTACATAGCAATTATGGAAAATTAGAAATAAGACATGAAACAGATAAATCAATTCAAACATCAATTAATAATGAGAGGACAATTTTATACATTGTAAGCTCAAAAGGAATAGATACTATGTTTAACATCTTCAATGGAATTGTTTTTCATGCAGAGACAGCTAAAATTTTAGCATTTCCAATTCCTATCTTTAACCAAGCTACTAATTCATTGAAAATTCAAGATATGAATGTTTATAATTTAAATGATATGACTAATATCACTTTATATTATGATAGAAAATGGAGAATTTCTACAAGTAAAGCATATGATATGACTAACATTTCATTTATCAAAACAACATATGCAGAAATCTTTTATGAATTGATTACTGTTTTTTGTCCTAAATTTGCATTATCTTCAGGTATTGAGCTAAACAATAATGATGGAAAGTTTGAAATAAGATTTACTAACCTTAACATTAATTATTGTTATTCTTTTCTAATTAGGCATGAATGTCTTCAACCAATTATTTCATTAGGTGATAATGAAATTCTGTTAATTAGAATTGTGGAATTATTTGATGATAAATTACCAGAAATTGTTCCTAAAGAGTCATATGAATCGTATGGAATTCCATTACCTACTCCAATTGAATTAACTACTGATATGAAATCTATTAGAGAACTCGAATGTATGACAGATTCAATTGCAAATGCACAAAAATATGTAGAAGGAAAATCTCCATTTTATGGATATGCATTTATTCCTAAGGATGAAAAAATTGATTCCAAATATTATATAATTCAATCTCCTCTACTTGATTTTCTAAAGAGAAATATTTATTCAAAATTTCCAGAAAATACAAATATTAATCCATCTAATCGTCTTTTATTCATTCAAATGCGTTCATATCTTTCCACTAGTAGATTAGATGTGTTAAAACTTGCTCCTGAATGGAAATCTAAGTTTAATGAATTTGATATTTTTATTGAAGATCTTAGAAATCAAGTTGTTGGATTATATCGAGAAACTAGATTTTTTAAAAGAGACTCATATCAACATCCAAAGCTTGAATTTGCAAAAAAACTAATTGACCAAATTTCATTAAAATTAGAACATAGTTCACTACAAGGAACTATGCCATATGATGGTGATTATGGAAAATTAGTTATGGATTATATCAATGATACTAAAAACACTGAAATTTTTGTAAAATTATTAGATTATTAATAATTTGTTATTAACAAGTTATTAACAAGTTAATCATTCATTTAAAAAGTCTTAAGCTTGTTAATTAAATGTTATTAAATACAATAATTTAATATAGTAATTTATTTTTTTTAATACATATAATCAATGTCAAAATTATATGGTAAGTATTTTAAAATGCCAGAACAAAAAAAAGATATTGAACATGATAAAGATGTTCAATATGTAAATCGAATTGTTAATAATAACAGATATAATAAGAAATCAGTTCCTCTAATGGTTAACTCAAGTGTTACAGGCGGAGGTATTCAAAGACTATTATACAATAAAGAAACATATATTCCTTACGATCATTCTTCTCATCAAAATTGAATTATGTGTTATATATGTAGAGAGATATCTGATATCTTTCTATAAAAAACCTCACACCAAAAATGTCTGATCAAAAAGAACACTTCAAAACATTACTAAATAACTTGAAAAATATCATTTCTTCGTTTGAAAAACAAAAAGAACAAGAAAAAGAACAAGAAAAAGAACTAAAAAAAATAGAAAGATCTTTTGCTATTTTAGATGATATTCATGATGAATATCGAGGCGATTTAGCATATATGTTTACTCTTTTACTTGATAGAAAAAATGCAATCGAAAATTTGCATTCTTTGTATCAAGCAAAAGATAAAAAAGGATTAACTCACATACAAATATTAAAAATAGAATATGCTATTGTATATAAAAAAGTGATGTATAATACTTACAGAGATTTATATAGAAAAATGTTTCAATCTAATGAAGAAGATATTTCACATTTTATCATTCGATGTAATGAAGTACATGATGATATTGTTTTGAATTCTTCGTTTATCAGAAATACCGGATGTGATCCAAGATGTGAAGGTTGGGTAGGAGAAGATAAACCTTCATCTTGTGTATGTGGAAGAATGTATAACTGCAATTGGCAGTATTCAACAACACCACATATCGACATTGGACCTGACTATCTTAACCACTTTGGTAATTTAAAATATAATGTAGTTTGATTTATTGTTTTATTTTTTTTAGTATGTTTTATTTTTTGTTTGATTATTTAATTTTTTTAGATTAATCAAATAATTAATATAAAACATAAGTAAAAACAGTATCTGGAAATGCAACATAATCTGGAAATTTTTTACCTAATTCAGATTTAATTTCTACATTTATGTTGTTTAAATTATCTATTGTCATTGTAAAAATACCATGAGTATAATCATCAAGTTTTGATTCATTATAATAAATTATAGCATTATTTAAATTTATTCCTCCAGATTTATTATATTTTGTATCAACTTGTATACTTGTATTATTAGTACCAATTACAGAAGTATTGTGAAGAGTGTTTGTTCCAAATAAGGGTATTTTAACTGAAACTATGTTAAAGTATCTATATAATACAAGAATAATACCTGAATTGATATTAATACCATGTGTAAATGGAATTTCATATAAAAATGGACCATAAACTGTAATCATATTATATAATTCAATATCAGCATCCTTTCTTTCTTTTATCTCTGTTGTTATTTTTAATTCTAATGCATTAGTTTTTAATTCTAATGCATTAGTTTTTAATTCCAATGCATCAGTTTTTAATTCTAATGTATCAGTTTTTAATTCCAATGCATCAGTTTTTAATTCCAATGCATCAGTTTTTAAAACTAAATTACTAACTTCATTATCTAATATAGTTAAATGTTGATTAATAGGTTCTAAATCAACAGTACCGCCCTCGTTTATAATAACAGAAGGAGCCTCCCCAGTGCTTGATACTCGCAAAGTAAAATTTGTAGTCATTTTTTTTTGTTATTTTTATTATTATAAAATAACAAAAATAACAATAAAATAATAACAAAACAATACCCTTATTTGTTCCAAATAAGGGTATTTTAACTGAAACTATAATTTGATTCCACCAGTTCCCGTTCCACCAGTTCCACCACCGAAATCGATTGCACCGCTTCCACCACCAGTGGTGGAACTGGTGGAAGGCGTTCCCCAACTTATATTGAATCCGGTAATATATGAACATGTAGGCATGAATGGAGCATTTGTATAATATTTCATGGGCTCTATTCTAAATGCTATATAATTTGATGTTTTTGCTGATACAGATACTTTTAATGGATATGTTAAAAGCGCAGTAACACTAGAACCAGCAGTATTACCTTGCGCATAATGTGCATGTCCAGAAGAAGTGGTAGTTAAAACAGAAAAACTATGAAAATGTGCATCATCAGAAATCCATTCTGTTTTAGAATTAGGATATGTATCAAGAGATTTAGACTCATATGTTTGAATGTTTGGAATTATTAATTCAATGTATGACATAGTAGTTATATCCATAGTATTTGGATTTCCTGTATACAATTTCCATGTGTAAGCATAATTAATTATAAAAGGAGAGACTGTTATATTTTCACTAAATCCACGTCTTTCATAAGAATATTTAACAGCAGTACCATTGATACTAATAATTGGACAAGATACCAATACACCTTCATTTGATTTAAGTCTAAAATTACATGTAGGAGTTCCATATGTAGAATAATAAACAGTATTATTAAACGATGATAAAATATTGTCCTGTTCTATATTTTTAGATTCTATATTCGTAATTCTTGTTGTTAATGATGTAATACTTGTATCTTGCGATGCATTTTTGGTATCGGTGGAATTCATTCTATTTGTTAAACTTGTTATATTAGCAGTCTGTGTTGCATTTTCTGTTTCTATAGCTGTAAGTTTAGCTGCAAATGTATTAATACTATTATCTTGATTCACATTAACAGATTCTGCAGCTCCTAATCTTATATTTAATGTTTCAATATTATTATCTTGTGTTGCATTTTTAGATAATGCACTATCTACTCTTGTTGATAGTGATGCAATGCTTGAGTCTTGTGATGTATTCTTAGATTCTGCTGCTGTTATTCTTGTAGTTAAAGATGCAATGTTTGAGTCTTGTGTTGTATTCTTAGATTCTAAATTTGTGGCTCTTGTATTTAATGATGTGATATTTGTATCTTGCGTTGTGTTAGTTGTTTCTGTTGCTGTTATTTTTGTAGTTAATGTTTCAATAGTTGAATTTTGATTAATATTATTTTTTTCTTCAATTGATACTCTAGACGATAATGATGCAATTGCATCATTCTGTGTTGTGTTTTTAGATTCTACTGTTGTAATTCTTGTTGTTAACGATGTAATGCTTGAGTCTTGCGTTGTATTCTTAGATTCTATACCTGTAATTTTTGTTGTTAATGCTGTAATACTTGAGTCTTGTGTTGTATTCTTAGATTCTACTGCTGTTGCTCTTATAGTTAGCGCTGCAATACTTGAGTCTTGCGCTATATTCTTAGATTCTACTGCTGTTGCTCTAGATGTTAGTGCTGCAATATTTGAGTCTTGCGTTGTATTTTTAGATTCTACTGCTGTTGTTCTTGTAGTTAACGATGTAATACTTGAGTCTTGTGTTGTATTCTTAGATTCAGCTGAAGAAACTCTAGATGTTAATGATGTAATACTTGAGTCTTGCGTTGTATTCTTAGATTCTGCTGAAGACACTCTAGATGTTAATGCTGCAATATTTGAATCTTGTGTTGTATTCTTAGATTCTGCTGCTGTTGCTCTTGTAGTTAGTGTTGCAATATTTGAATCTTGTGTTGTATTTTTAGATTCTATATCAGTGGCTCTTGTAGTTAATGATGTAATACTTGAATCTTGTGTTGTATTCTTAGATTCTGCTGCCGTTGCTCTTGTAGTTAGTGCTGTAATATTTAAATCTTGTGTTATGTTTTTATCTTCTGCTGATGTCGCTCTTGTAGTTAATGATGTAATACTTGTGTCTTGTGTTTTATTCTTAGATTCTAAATCTGTAATTTTGCTATCAAAAGTATCGTAATTATTAGCAATATTTATAATTGCAGTGTCTTGTTCTGTATTTTTATTTTCAATTGTAGTAATTCTTAAATTTAAATTAGAAACATCTAAATCTTGATTTATAAATTCTATATTAGATAATCTTGTTTCAACATTATTAATTTTATTATCTTGAGTTAAATTATTAGCTTCTATCTCAGAAATTCTATTATTTATATCAAGTATATTCATATTTTCAATGGATATAATACGATTATTAATTGATGACATATCAGTGTCAATATTTAATAATTTCTCTTCAACTCCTGTAGTTCTGATATTAAGAGTTGAATTTGTATTTTTTTGTGATTCGTTCATGGCATTTGTAAACAATAATTTTGAATTAAAGCTGTTAATATAAGAATCTTGTAAAGTATTCTTAAGCTCTACAGCTGTTATGCGTGTTGATAAATTCGATAATAACATATTTATATAATGCTTATATAAATATATAATGTTTATAAATATTTATAATGCTTATAAATATAATGCTTATATATTTATAATGCTTATAAATATCCCCATGACATTTTAAACCCTGAAACATATAAACAATTTGAAAGTTGTAATGTTATATTATCTGACATAGGTTTTATACCTATTGCTATTGTATTTGATTCTTTAGAAACCATATATACAAATAAAGGATATGATATTGTACTAAAGACATTAGTATTACTTGCACTACCTTGTGCATAATGGGCATGTCCAGAAGAAGTAGTAGTTAAAACAGAAAAGTTATGTAAATGTTTATCTTCTTCTATCCATTCTGTTTTAAATAAAGGAACTTTATTTAAAATATCACTAGCACTACTATCATAAACTGGAAGTCTTCCTATAATAAGAAATAAACTATTACCATTTTTACTTATATTTGTAATTGTTGATGATGTAATAATAGAAAATGAAGATATAGTTAATGATTCACTATATCCACGTCTTTCATATATATAATATAAATCATATAATGCTCCATTTGGATGACTTACAGTAATTGCTCCATCATTGAATGAACTTATAATTCCTCTAACATTATAATATATATTATCAGGAAATATATTTGACATACTTAAATCTTGATTAGTGTTTTTAGATTCAGATGTCGATACTCGTGATGTCAATGATGTAATATTTGTATCTTGAGTTGTATCTTTAGCTTCTATAGTAGAAATTTTCGTAGTTAATGATGCGATTGCATTATTTTGTATAGCTGGTGATTCATATGCATACTCTCTATTAAATAAATTATTAATTGCAATATATTGGGCATTATTCCATGCTACTAATGTAGCTACTTTATTTAAACCAGCAGTAATTGCACTATCCTGAGATAATTCTTTAGATTCAATAGCTGTAATATTTGTTGTTAATGATGCAATTGTGGAGTCTTGAGATGATTCTTTAGTTTCTATAGCTGTTGTTCTTGTAGTTAATGTTGTAATATTTGTATCTTGAATTGTATCGATAGATTCTATGTTTGTAATTCTTGTTGCAAATGAAGTAATATTTCTGTTTTGTGTGTCATTTTTAGAATCCACATAAGCTAATCTTGTAAATAGATTAGAAATATTTGTGTCTTGAATGGGTTCTACACCTTCCATTTTAGATATTCTTGTTATTAATAAATCAATATCTGTAGAAAAGTCTACAAATTCTAAATCAATTACTTTTTTTGTTAATGATATAATTGCTGAATCTTGTGTAGTATCTTTAGATTCAACATCTGTAATTCTTGATGTTAATGATGAAATTTTTGAATCTTGAGATGATTCTGTAGTTTCTATACCTGTAATTTTTGTTGTTAATGATGTAATACTTGAGTCTTGCGTTGTATTCTTAGATTCTGTTGCTGTAATTCTCGTAGTTAATGATGCAATACTTGAGTCTTGCGTTGTATTCTTAGATTCTGTTGCTGTAATTCTTGTAGTTAATGATGCAATACTTGTATCTTGAGTAGAATCTTTAGATTCAATAGCTGTTGCTCTTGTAGCTAATGATGTAATACTTGAGTCTTGAGAAGAATCTTTGTTTTCTATGCTTATTGTTCTATTTTCCAATGATGTAAAAGTTGTATCTTGGATAGAATCTTTAGACTCAATAACTGTAATTCTCGATGTTAATGATGTAATACTTGTATCTTGAGTATCATCTTTAGATTCTGTTGCTGTTGTTCTTGTAGTTAATGATGTAATATTTGTATCTTGATTAGAATCTAAAGATTCAATAGCTGTAATTTTAGATGTCAATGATGTAATACTTGAGTCTTGAGATAATTCTTTAGATTCTACATATGTAAATCTTATTAATAACAATGTAATATTTGAATCTTGAGTAGTGTTCTTAGATTCTTCTGTGTTAATTTTCACATTTAAATTGTTGTTTGCATCTCTTATAATTGAAATAGCATTATCTTGAAGATTATTTTTAATTTCTGTATTAAATACTCTATAATATGTATCATAGAAATTTTTTGATTCTATGTTTATTAGAATATTATTTATATCATCAAGACTAATTTCTTGGATATTATCTGTATCATTAATATCATCCAATAATTGAGATGAAAATGAAATATTTATATTTTCAAATGTTGATAATTTATATTTAATACCAGATAATAAAACATTAATTTCTGGTATTTTTAATTCGATATCTTTTGATTTAAAATATAAACTATTAATTTTATGAACATTTAGAAAATGTTCATCTCCAGCTAATAATAAACCCGAACTTGATTCAGTAATTTTATTATCTTGGGTTATATTTTCTTCATTCAAAATATTTACTCTATTTATTAAATCTGATAACATTTTCTTTATAGAATGTTTATAAATTTTTTATAAAAAATTTATAAACATTAATTAAACATAAAATTCTTTTATAAATTGTATTTATAATATGGATGATCTTAATGCAAGACTTTTTGAGACGACTCGACGACTTCATAAAGGAAAAGTCGAAGCAAAAAAGAGCAAAAATGTTACTCAAATGAGGCAATATGTTGGAAGCTCAAATCATATGTTTGAAGATAGCCAAAAGACTACTAAAGACTATTTCAGACCAACACATGATATTAAGACAAAAGATAAGAAACAAAAATCGGCTCGTATTACTCGTACATATCATCCAACATCAAGGAAAGTTAATATTTTAGATGATGATTTACATAGATTTTATTCTTCTTATGGTGATTATTGTCAAATGTGTGGAAGCTATCATGGTTCACATCTTAGAGGATGCTCATGCATTCCTCTTCGATAAATTAAAAAAAAATAACATATAATATATAATGGAAAATTCTAAAGAAAATTCTAAAGAAATAAATCAAAAATTAGTTGGATATATAGAGGTGCCTCAAATATATTGGCCTAATATTAAATATGGCACACATGTTAGATATTATACAAAAAAAGATGGATTTAGACCTGGTGGTTTTGTTTTGAAAAATCCATTCGATGTACAAACAGAAGAAACTAAAAAACGATGTATTAAATTACAGAATGGATTTAATACAACAATTAAAACATATCAACAATGGTTTATTGCATATGATGATTTATCTAAAATATATATAAAACCAGATGCATCTTCACTTGTAATCATTAATTCATTGGAAGAAGCTATTGATGGATTAAATGGTAATATTAAAAAAATTACAACATATGTTAAAAGTTTAGAAAAACGATTATCAACTCTAGAAAAAACAAATTAATATTATGAAATAATATAGCATAATATAAAAAAAGCGTTTTTTTTAATATACATTAGCATGAAATATCATGAAATAAATAATATGAGTATCATTAAATAAATAATATAAATCGTATGAAAATAAATAATATGAGATAGCATAAAATAAATAGTATGGAATAATAGTATGAAAATAAATAGTATGGAATAATCGTATGAAAATAAATAACATGAGACAACCAGCTAGAATAATTGCTGAATTTGTTGAATGTTGTCTTGTCAAATCGTACTCTTGAAAATAATCAAGTTGATAAGAACTAGACAATCAGAAACCATTTAGCAATATAATTCATGTGATTCAGTCATGAAGATAGAGATGATCAAAATGATCAAATATATCCATCATCTATATAAATATCATCATAATCTTGTATAGGGTTTATTATTTGAATTTAGCTACAAATATTTGTAGCTAATATATTTATAAATATATATTATTCAATTTTTAATGCCTAAAAGATCAGAAATATTTCAATGGATTTTTGATAATTATATTGCATCATTATCAATCGACTCAATAGAAGGAAGTAGTGATTATAAACAATTTATAGATACTATAAAAAATATTGAAATTTCTATGTTAACACAAGGTTTATTAAGAATTAATGATTTTATAAGATTAAAATACAATTTTCCATTAAAATATGATGGATATGTTGTGTCTGTTTTTTCATTAATAGATGGAGAAAACAGTACTAATTTTGCATATGGTTATTGGAATAAAGATAATTTAGATACAATTCCAGAATATTTATGTATAGCTAATACTTTTGAATCCAAAGATGGAGAATACCGTAGTAAAATGTTTAATAGTAAATATTTTACAGATTGGTATGATAATGTTTTTACTGAACATTTTCCAACACTTGAACCATTTGCAATTAGCTTATTAAATGAAATAAAAGTTAGAATTTATCCAGAAGAAAATATGGAAAATATAGGAGAATTAATTATCAATAACAGATATCATATTAAATTTTTAACGGTAGCTATATTATTTTATTATTCAGTACAATTAAACCACATAAATACATCTTATAAATTAATTTTTGACAAAATTAAAAAAAAATTACCTAAACTTTCAAAAGAAGAAGAAAAATTAAGAATGCATATTCTTAAAAAATTATTAAATTATTCAGCAACTGAACATATTATATGTGGACAAAAATTAGTGCCAATGTATTATAATGAAGTTATAAATGTTTACGATTATAATTTTCCTGCTTGGAGAGAATTACATATAACTAAAATGGTTAGTGATTTAACTATAAACCAAATATGTATGAATTTTCCAATTTTTAATAATTGGTTATATATTGAAAACACTGACAAATATATTTTTGAAAACATATCAATGCGTAATAAATTTAAAAGAGCTCAAGTTGTAGATAGTTCGTATGAATCACTAAGAGAAGCAAGAAGAAGATTAGAAAATATGCAAGATTATTTTGTAAATGAGTTAAATGCTCATATTTATGAAAATATTGAATATGCTCAAAATAAATTATTATTATCAAATATTACATTAATGTATTCAATAGAGGATTCAGGATTTACATTTGGTTCGATGAAGGAATTTCTACATGAAAATATTCTAACTGTTGAAAAATTATATATGATACCAGAAAATACAATAAGAGTAATGTTTGAATTAGTATATGCAGTACATTGTCTACATGTTAAATGTGGAGTTATTCATTCAGATCTACATACAAATAATATGACATTTAATAGAACTGTTGGTTGTAGATTTAATAGTTCAAAGGTTGATTTGTTTGAAGATCCGGTTAATATTTTTATTACAGGAGAAAGAGGAGAAGCAGACACTTATATATTACCTGCGCATAGTGGAATTCCAGTTATTATAGATTTCAGTAGATGTATATTAGGACCAAAATTTCGAGTTCATTTAGAATCCAAATTTAATGCACAATATGCTACAACACTGTATAGAAATCAAATAAACACCATAATGAAATTATTATTTAGATTTAATTCTCAATATGTAACAATGCACCAGGATAAAATTAAAGCTGTATTGATGTCTGATTTTAGTTTAATATTTCCTGTTATATGTCTAGTAGATTATATTTCTATTGGAAGTAATTTTGCATCAATTTTTACTGAATTAAAACAAATTGTACCTGAAATTAAAGAAGATATAATATTATTAGGTAATCAATTAGAACTATATGCTCGGGAATTGTTAATTAAAGGACTACATAATATAATAGAGAATATTGAAAGCAAAGATAAACGATATCCTGGAATGTTAATTTTTGAAAAAATATTTGCAGATTGGAAATATTCTAGATGGATAACTAAAAAAGCAGAGAGATTCAAAAATGTTAAAGTTGTTGGATTAGTTAATATTAATAATGAAGTAAAATATAGTGGAAATAGTTATTCAACATATCCAATAAGTGCACGTATAGAGGAAATGGAAAAACATTTAGGTGAATATAAAATTAAAGATATAATTCACGGAGATATTGAGACGTTTTTTGGTTCGTTTAAATTAAATCCAAGAATTGAAGTTATTACAGATAGAGTAAGATTATTTCAAGAAAGATTAAATGGAAAACCTGTAGCATCTGAAAGTTCATGGATAAATTAAATATTTGAATGTATTTATACAATAGTATAATAAGATGAAATTTTGTAATGTTTGCAGCAGAATTATGACAAGACAAACATCTTCTGGATATGTTGAATTTGTTTGTAGTTGTGGAGAAAGAAAACGAGGAGAAGCAAAAGATTCATTAATATATACGAGCGTATCAAAAAAAATTAACAGCATTCAAGCATTAGATATGTATGACAATTTCATTAATACAGCTCCACATGATAGAGTTACATGTTTAGTTAAAAAAGATTGTAATATATGTGGTTTAGATTATATGGCACTAATTAGAATTACCGATGAAATTCCAGCTATATATATATGTAAATGTGGAAACAAAACAAATTAATTATGTAATTTGTTTACAATATAATTGTATATTAATATACAATAAATTTATTGTATATTAATATACAATGAATATTGAAAATTGGAATTGGCCAAATATTTCAAAGGATGAGTGGGGACCAATTGCATGGAATTGGTTGCATTTGACATCCATAAGCTATAGTAATAAACCAACAATTGATGATGCAAAATTAATGTTTAAACGAATTTGGAACTTTGCAAAAAATATTCCATGTATGGAATGTAGAATGCATGCTATAAGATATATTGTTTTGAAACCTCCAAGTTTACAATCTAACATAAATTTACAGTTATGGGCTTTTAATTTTCATAATGATGTTAATGTAAGAATTAATAAACCATTAATGACATTTAAAAACTATCAAAACAAATATATTGATGAAATCACAAAATCTAATATGTAAATTCTTCTCCATTATGTTTGTATAAAGGATGTTCATAAGAAATTAATGGATGACTTTCTGATGTTGATGGATTATAATTTTTACCTGACATATTAATAAGAATTTCTGGAAATTTTTCATCTGTTTTATCTTTTGTTCTTTCTATTGCTTTTGCTAAATTAATAGAATAATGTGGCCTAAAATTATATTTTCCAATATTAAATGTTGATGGTGAAAATGGACTTTTCATAAATGTATCAATATTTGATTTTTTTTCATAATATTCTTCTGCAGTCTTTAATAATTTCATAGTGTATCCATAGAATTGTTTATATAAATTATTTTGAGTTTTAAATGCATTTATTAAGAACCATAATAACAAATTATGAGGATTTGCTATTAATATATATGAATCAGTTTCTTCTTTTGATATTTCATAATTTGATAAATATATCTTACTAACAGATGTTAATTCTGTTTTATTACATGTTATACTAACATCATATTCTTCTGTATTGCTTTTATATATTTCATGTGAAACATCTAAAAATGGTCTATATTTTTTTAGCTGAACATTTGTTAATAAATCTTCTACATCTATACTTGTTATTAAATCTAATGAATGTATAGGAGAATTAAACACTAATGAACTATCATCCAGGATTTTAAATTCTTTAAAATCTTTGAAATCCTTAGAATTTTCTTTAGAATCTTCTTTAGAATCCTTAGAATCTAAAGAATCTAAAGAAAAATCTAAAGATTCTAAAAATTTTAATAATAAAGAATATGCTGCAAATCCATTAATTGCTATATTATCATTATTAATTATAGGAAATGGTAATTTATGTGATGATTTTAAAATATCAAAATAACCATCATATTTTATAGGATAATATTTTTCCAATAAATTTAATCTCTTAATATCTTTTTTCCATCTATGAAATATGTTTTCCATAGTAAAATCTTTATATGGATAGCTAAATACAAAATGAATATCCATTCTTAGAAAGTCTGGGTGTGTTATTCTAAAATCTTTATAGTTTAATGTTGGAATTTTATCATAAATATTTGGTGGTATATAACCAAAATCTGCAACAAAAATACTATTAGTTCTCACTCTCATTGTTTGAAAATGAATTCCTCTTACAACACTTACAGTTTCAAATCCTGTTGTATGTAATATATCAGCCAAATCATATGCATCTTTAATATTATTAGTAGATAATGCATCAAAATCTGGTCTATTATCATCTGGATATATCTTATCTCCTTTAAGTCTCAATGCATAATCTATACTCATTCCACCGAATAATATAAGGTTTTTACTTACTATAAACTTTTTTACCAAATCCATAACCCTGTCTATCATTGCTCCATCGATATCTCTCTTTTGAGAAATTAACAGATATTCATCTGAATTGTTTTCAACATATTCCAATAGCTTATCCATTTATATTTATTACATTTTTTAAATCTATTTTTTAATGTAATTTTTAAATGTTCCTTTAAACATTAATTTTTAATGTTATTTTAATAACATTAAAATAAATGAATAATAAATTAAAGACAATTGAATAAATAATTCTAATATGATATATCAAGAAATGGATAGAGATTTATTTGCCGCAATTGCTTCTTTTAGATTAAATGAAATTAAAACTCCGGAAATTAACAATTTATGTAATATTTGCAATTCTCCAATGACAAATAATATGAATGCTACTCTTATTTGTAATAGATGTGGTGTTATTAAAGACGATGATGAAGAAACTGGAAATATGACAGGTCAATCAAAATTAAGAATTACAGGTTCAAATTCAGACCAATTTAGAAAAGATTTTATGAGACAAAGTATTCAAAATACCTCATCAATATCATCAGAACTCACTAAAAAACTTTTAATAAAATTTAACAATGAATATAATCAAAAATATAATAAAATACTCATCCAAGGTGATATTATTTTAAAAACAGTTGATCTATATCATAAATTTATTGAGACAAATAAAATAGTGTTAAGATCGAGAAGAAAACTTGAAGTATTAGGTATATGTTTAATGATTATTTATAATCAACACGATAGATCTATTTCTGTTTCTGAAATATCAGAATTTATGAATTTAGATAGAAACAGTTTATCTGAGGGAAGCAAGAGAATGCGTAAATGGGCATCTAATGGTTATATGAATGATATAAAAACAGATCCAATTACTCCTGAAATTTTAACACAATTAATAAAAATGGAATGTGAAGATTCTAAAGGTGTGTGTTTAATTGTTTCTGAAGTTTTGAACAGAATTATATATGTAAGAATAGAAAACCGTTCAATACTTAGAACAAAAATCTCTGGCATAATTTTTATGATTAGCAAAAGATGTAATAGAGTAGCTAATGTAAATGTCAAAACATTTTGTTTAAAAATAGGAATAAAAGATAATACAATATTAAAATTTATTAAAGATGTATTAATTGCATATCATAGTCGTTTTGTTGATATATACAATAAATATAATTTATTAGAAAGTACCTTTAACATCCAACATTATATGACAAAATAAAAATTCTAAATAGAAAAAATATATTTAGAATAAGATATGCTAAACAAAAAATACAAGACGAAAAAAATACTAGCAATATATGAGGGAGATGATGCATGGAAAAAATATTTACCTATTCGATGGTCTCAACCTAATGTAAGAGCTAGAACAAAAAGGTTATACAAAGGAATTGATATGAGTAAATCATTGTTAATAATTTTCACTCAAAAAAAGAACTCAAAAACAATTTCCATACATTTTTATCCAAATGGTAATTATAAAAATGCAAAAATTAATGGATATGAAACAGATGAATTATGGATTATAGAAGCACCAATTTCTGCACTATTTTTTAAAGATACACCTAAGATCCTTAAAAAAATAGTATTAGATATCTAATATTTTTAATGCGTATATCAGATGTTTTTGATACTTTTTATCAAGATACTTATTATCAATTTTTTTTGATAATAAGTATCAAATACTTATAAATAAAATATTTTGTAAAGTATTATATTGTTATTATATAAAAATGACTACAAATTTTACTTTGCGAGTATCAAGCACTGGGGAGGCTCCTTCCGTTGTTGTAAATGAAGGTGGTACTGTTGATTTAGATCCTATTAATCAACATTTAACATCATTAGATAATGATGTTAGTAGCTTGGTTACTAATAATTTGCAAAATGAAGAGTCGATTAATATGTTAAATTCATCAGTTACTGGATTATCAAATTTAGTAAATTCTATCGATTACAAACTTAATACAAATAATATTACTGCTAATGTTTTTACTGGAGGATTGTGTGTGATTCCATTTTCAATTAATAACGGTAATACATATGATTATAACCTTATGATTTGTCGTGTGGGACTCATGAAACATCTAATTATTAGATCATTTACAATACCCGCCAATGCAACAAATAATTATATTACCTTACCAATTACAATCGGTTGGGGATCTCAATCTCCTCAGCAAATAGAAGAAATTGTTGGTAGTGATAGAACATTAGAAATGATATGTCCATGTTATTGGAAAGAACCAAATTCCATAAATCCAACTATTATTCGTGTTGGAAAATTTACATTTAAACTAGGAGATTCAGAAATTTGTCAAATTCAATTTGATTCCAGTTTTGACTATTCTACGGTTAATATATTTTCACCAATATTTTTATCTTGGATTTAATATTTATTTAATATGGAATAATATTTATAAAAATAAAAATATTAAAAAATATAAATATAAATGTCTTTACTACCAGGTTGCACTTTAAAAATTGGAGTTGAAGGTAATACTTCACCTCCTCCATTAAATATCTATTGCACTGATTTAAAATTAGTTGAAACTGAAACTGCTGCAAGAATTGCAGCTATTAATTTATTATCTAATAGAGTTAGTCAGCTCGAAACTACAGTAAACTCAATTAGTGAACAACTATCTAGTTGTTTAAATTCAATTGCTCAATTAACACAGAGAGTTTCTGATCTTGAAGTGAGACTTGAAGCGTTTCCACCACAACCTTCTTAATATTTATCTAACAATTTGATAAAAAATTAATATTAGATATATGAAAAATGAGTTCGGGTATACAAAATACAAAAAAATGGGACATTCTGTCAAATTCTTTGTATTTTGTAGATTCAACAACTGAAACTAAAGTTTCATTAGTAGTATCACTTAATGAAATTAATACTGAAATTAAAAATATTAAAGAATTATTAAACAATGAAAAATCAGAACGTGAATATGGAGATATAATTATTAATGAAAACTTATTAGAAGAAAAAAAAAGAGCAATAGAATCTGAAGCATTAATTAATGAAAATTTATTAGAAGAAAAAAAAAGAGCAATGGAATCTGAAGCATTAATTAATGAAAGAATAGATTCATTAGGATTTAATGATTCTACTTTTGGGAATAGAATAAGTATGTTAGAAAATAAAATGTCGAGAATTGAAAAAATTTTACTATCTCTAGTTAATTTGTAGAAGTTAAAAGTTTGTAAATTTGAGGTAAACTAGGCTTTGCCATTTCATTCACATTCCAATGTTCAACTACTTTTGAGCCGTCATCATTTACATATACTAATCTTTCAATTTTTAGACAACATTTTCCTTCTATTAATTCTGTTAAAGCAATTAAAACTGGATCATGTGAATTAACATTTACAAAAATTTCTGATCCATTAGAAATTTGTGCAGCTCTAGATGAAATTATAAAAGAAATTTCTGAAGTAGTTGCAGTATTCCTTGTAATTCTATCATTTTCATCAACTACAATAATTGAAATTGAATGATGATCTTCTTTTTTTTCATATGGTTTATCAATTTCAACTTCTTCTTCGTCTTCTTCAAAATTTTCGTTCTCGCTATCACTCATTATAGTATTATAATAATAGTATTATAATAGTATTATAATAATAGTATTATTTATTCAATTTTAAAAACATATTTAAAAAATAGAATAAAAGAAATATATTTTAAAAAAATGCAATGTATTGACTTTATATGTTTTATATTGAGTCTTTATAAAAAAATATTATTCTATTTAAGTATCATATTTACAATTTGGATTGATCCATTAAAATATAGTGATAGGAAAATAATAACAAGTAAAAACAATAAATTCTCAATAAGAACTCCATATAATAAAACTACTAGGATGGTTTCATGGTTCTATAGGAATTATGAAATTCCTGATTATAATGATTGGATTGAATTTGTAATGTTATTTAATTTACAGGATATTCCAGTCCATACTATAATATATTATAATGATAAGTCAAGTTTTTACATTACAATTAGAATTGAAAAAAAATATATGAATTTAAACATCCATTTTAGAAATAATAATATCATTAAAGATGTTAGTTATTCTTCAATTAATGGCTTATTACCTGATACTATTATTAAAATAGCACTTCAACTGACATCACATTTATAATAAAAAATGTATTATGTAAATAACTATCTATTTACATAATTATTACATATTTATTTATATGTTAAAGATTTCTATACGAATAATATAGAAATGGATAAAATTAATGAATTTATTTCCGGTCCTTCTTTGGATGAAATAAATTCATTAGTTATGGAATCAATTAACGAAATTAACCAAAAAAATCAATGCAACGGCTCTAGAAATCTCAATATATTTCTAAAAACATCAGCTAATTATATTACAAAAAAAGGAGATGATGAAACAAATATTATCGACCAAGGAAGTAGAATTACATATAATTTTAATTATGAACATTTACAAACATTATTTAAACATTTAGAAAATTGCAGAATAGAAAATTCTGTAATGCACTTTTCAGAAAGACAAGGAAGTATTCATTCAAAAAGTGGCATTATGTTAGATTATGATATTATCACATCCAATAAAAATCCAATACTTACCGATAGGCATTATAATAGAATTGCTATATCAATTATTATGGCTCTATATAAAGACATAAATTTTGCTGAACAATATGGCAAATATTTTAAATCAGTTGAGGCAAAATTACATGTTATATTTATTATAAAAAAAGAAGCATTACCAATAACTGAAACTTTAAATTATAAATATGGTCTTCATATCTTAATTCCAGGAATTAAACTTAGTAGAACATATAAAAAATGGTTTATTAAACAATTTAAAAATGATCCATCTGTAATATCTATACTTCAAGAATTAGGAGCAATTGGAGATTTATCCGAGTGTCTAGATCAAAATAGTGCAAGTGTTCCTGTTCTGTTTTTTGGTAGCTGTAAGAGAGGAAATATTCCTTATATTCTTGGTTCTGCATTAGAAGCAACTATAGATTTAACCCAGTTAGATAATATTAGCTGGTTTCCAACTCCTTCTATTAATAAAATTGAAAGACTGGGAGAGTATAACTTAGTTGCTGAATTTAGTTTATTAACTGATGCTGAATATAAAAATAAAGAACCATTAATTAAAAAATATGATTTTGAAGTAAAGTCAGAAATCAATACAAGAATCCAAGATTGGGCTGAACGTTCAGCTGGTTCTATGATATCTGAAAACGAGCTGATAAATACAGAGAATAGTATTTTAACTTTAGTTGAACAAAATTCTGATGCACATAGAATTTATAGTTTATTGAATATATTGGGTCCTGAATATTATACAGAACGAAATAAATGGCGTAATGTTGTATTTGCTATAGCAAACACAAATGAAAATTTTAAACCATTAGCTATTTGGTTTAGTCAGAAATGTCCAAAAAAATGGGTAGAAGGCGGTTTAATTGCTTTAGATACTTTATGGGATGAGGCAATAAATAAAAAAGGTAGCAATGAAAATCCTCTATCTATTCGTTCTATAACATATTGGGCTAAAACTTATAATAAGATAAAATTTCAAGAAATTACAAGGAACTCACATTTTAATATGCTACTAAAATATACATATGAACATAATGGAAAATTACAACATTATAACATAGCTAAGATATTACATGCGATGGTAGGATCACATTTTTGTGTAGATATAGATGCAGGTTCAAGAGGAGGTCAAACATATTGTTGGTTTGAATTTGTTACACCTGGTAAGTCTATGAAAGATGGAGAAATATGGAAATGGAGAAAAGAAACAGAACCTGATGGATTACATATTTATATGAGCGAAAAATTCATATTATTAATAGATCAAGTATTGAATTATATTGACTATAAAAAAAATGAAGCTGATAATGAAGAGAAAACAAAATATTATAAGAATTTAAATAAGGCATTAAATATGTTTAAATCTTCAATGCATAATGACTCTTTTAAAAATGGAATTATTAAACAAGCAAACTATCTTTTTAGAAGGCGTGGATTTAGTGAGCAGTTGGATAATTTACCATTTTTATTTGGAGTATTAAATGGTGTATTGAAATTAGGACATAAATGTAAATTAATAAACCATTTTCATGAATATCCAATTTCTAGATTTACAACTGTGGCATTTAATAAATTTGATCCATATAATCCTAATGTTTGGCATAGATTAGTATTAGATGCAATTGCTGATATAATTGTTGAACCTGATGCAAGAGATTGGATTTTATATCATGCAGCACAGGGCTTAAGCGGAGAACCAAAAGAAGGTATCATGTTAATTTGGATTGGAGGAGGTCAAAATGGAAAAACTGCTTTTTTAAGATGGGTAGCTAAAGCATTAGGACCATATGCTGATAAGTTTAATATTCAATTGATGTGTAGTGAAAGAGAAGATGCAGATAGACCAAATAGTGCAATTATGAAGTTTAAATATTTAAATTATGCATATAGTGAAGAATCTAATAAAGCCCAATTTTTAAATGTTGCAAGAATGAAAGAATTAGTAAATCCAGGAGAATTATCTGGAAGAGATCTTAATAGCAAACAACAAACATTCACTATGAAAGCAAATATTGTTGCAGCCTCTCAATACAGTTTAAATATTAATACTAAAGATCATGGTACATGGAGAAGAATCAAAAGATATACATCTAAAGTTAAATTTAGAAAAAATCCAGACCCAGATAACAATTTAGAAAAAAAAGAAGATCAAAGATTTGTTAGACAATATCCATCTGATCCACATTTTCAATCTGCATTTTTAAGCATATTAGTACATTATTATGAAAGATTACAAAATGAATATAATGGAGAACTTAAAAATGTTAAATCACCTACTATAGAAAGAGAAAGTGAAGAATTTAGAATAGAACAAGATTCTATTCATAGATGGATTAGTGAATCTGTGCTTATTTCTCCGAATAATTCAGAAGATTACACTCTTGGAATGGTTGGAGGTCATTACATTGAATGGTATTTATTAAATGTTGAAAATAAGAGAGTTCCTATAAACGATATTATTAAAGATATTGAATCATCAGCAATTAGTAAATACTTAAGACCTTCATTAAACAAAATGATATTAAAGGGGTGTAGGATTTTAAAAAAAGGTGAAATTGGATTATATCCAGATGAAATGTTTTTAGTAGATGAGGATAAAAAATCTGATATAAAACATAATATATTAGCTAGTTCCGAATGGTGGGTACCAAATTTTAAAGAAATATCATTAGAGAGAAAAAAATTAGATATTGCAGACGTTTTAGATGAACAATCAATTATATTATCAGAATCATTTCATGAAAAAGATAATAATGAAATCAATGATGCTGATGTAGACATGTTATTAGGAATTTAATTTATCAGAATCTTTACGATATAATTAATTATATCGTAAAGATTCTGATAAATTAAATAAAGAATATTGATTATGTGTAAACAATGCAGATATCTGAACTTCATCTAAATTTGACATTAGAGATTTATTCTGTGTAATACTTCGTTTAATTCTTTCATAAATCTTTATTTTTTTACTTTCAGTAGTTTTACTTTCAGTAGTTTTACTTTCAGTAGTTTTACTTTCAGTAGTTTTACTTTCAGTAGTTTTACTTTCAGTAGTTTTACTAAAAAATCGTGGTGATGTAAATTCTAAATCAGGAGAAACATATCCATCTAAAACCGAAATCATGTTTGCTTCTACTTTATATATAAATGGAGCATCTTTTTCAAAAGATGCAGGAACAAATTTTATTTTGTCTGTTATTATATATTTAGGGATAATTGTTTTAGATGCACCAGGGACTATATGTAATGCTCGTAATCTAGATAAATTTTCATCTGAAAATAATTTAGGAACTCTTACTCTTAAATTTTGATTTGTTAAATAACAGGGACCTTCTTTATTGTTTTCATCATATGTTAATAACATATTTTTTAATCCTTCATATATACATTTTTTAATGGAAACGATTTGAATTGCAAATTTATCAATTTTTTGATTAATTAATTTCATATTACTTAAATGGTATGGATTTAGTCCGGCTAAAATCATTTCTTCAATTACAGTCTCTCTTCTTCTTATAACATTTAAAACTGCTTCAAAATTAATTCCATTTGATTTACACCAATCAATTACAGCATGAATATTTCCTCTTGATTTATCTAAAATATTAATTACAGAATCTATTAATAATAATGTTTCAATAAAATCGTCTGACAATACTAATTTTGTACGAAAATAAAATTTTTCAGATTCATCTGGAGGTAATATTCCAACTAAACTACCACCAGTTTTAGATAATAGAAAATATGGTATAATCGCTTTTAATGTTTTTGCACTTGATGATAATGAACTATCTCCTTTCTTCCTTCCTCTTCCTATTAATAAATCATTAAAATGTATTCCAAATGAAGAAACTATTGTAATTAAATCAGATGCAGCAACATTCCAAATATATCCAGCTAATAATACTCTTACACTTTCCATATTAACATAATTAAACGATGAACATAAAAATCCTAATGGTGTTAATCCATAGCCATATTTTTTATATTTAAAATCTTCAGTAATTTTTGGAGGAGGCCATGTTAATGGTAAAGGAGCATTAAATGAAACAAATCCTAAAGAAAATGCAATACAATTTGAAACCATAAAGGATTCTGTAGTTGGAGGGTCTAACATTTTCATATCTTCAACCCTAAACTCTGGTAATTGTTTTAATTTAATTTTTTGTTTCTGTTGCTCTTTAATAATTGCAAGATGAATATCTAATGAACCAACTGTTAAAATATCAGGTAATTGTTGTTCGTCTAAAGTATCATATACCTTATTTGTATATAATGGATAAAATTCACCTTGAAATAGTCTTCCAACTCTTCCCTTTCTTTGTTTTATTCTACTTTGAGGTGCAGGTCTTGTTAATAATCCTTCTACTCTCCACGGTTGATATATTTCACTTGATCTGTTCCATCCACAATCTATAACATATTTTAATGTATCAATTGTTAATCCAGTTTCTGCAACTATAGTTGATACTATAATTCTTCTTAAAGGTTTTTTATCATTTACATATGGTAAATTATCAGGATTTTCAAAAATTAATTGATAATCATCACCTTGAGAAATAACTATTTCTCTATTTATTTCTAATATTAGAAATTGTTCTTCTCTATCAACATTTTTTTTTAGATATTCCAATAAATATTTTATTACTTCTTTAATTTCTGATATACCTGGCATAAATATTAATATATCGGCTTGATGTTTTTTATCATCTAAATGATCATTATGAATTTTTAATGCTGTTTCAGCTGCTGCCTGAATATAATTATTATATCCATTCGTAGGCCAAAATGTTTCAATTGGATAGGATCTCCCTATAACTTCTACAATGTTGCTCTCGCTAACATTAAAATAATTTGCATATAATTTTGTATTAAATGTGGCGCTTGTTAATATTAAAAATGGTAAATTTTCATTTTCAACATTTCTTTCATAAAAATATTTCAAAAACATAATTGTCATATCACTATCTAAGGAACGTTCATGTGCCTCATCTACTATTATAAATTTATATTTTTTCATAATATACATGTCTTCCTGATTTTTTAATTGTGCTGCAAAAAAACCAGAAGTTGCATATATCAATCCATTTTTTGGTCTATTGCTAACTGGTCCAGTTTCATAACCAACTGTATCCCCAATTTTTATATCTGAATTCCAAGCTTTAGATGAGATATCATTTGTAAGTGCTATAGTTGTTAACACTCTAGGTTGAGTACATAGTACAGATGGTCCATTATATATATATGCAGATTGTGTATTTTTATTTCTAAGAATACGAAAAATTTCAACTGGTAATATTGTAGATTTACCGCTACCTGTTTCTGCTCTGACTATTAAAATTCTATTATTTAATCCAATGGAACGATTTCCTAATTCACTCATTCTTTGCCTAAACCATTTAGTAATATAATTTATAGGTATTTCTTGTGAAATTTTTTGATCTACTCTCAAACTACCAGGAACTAATAAAGTTGGAACTTTTGACATTATATATTTTTGTTAAAACTATTTTCAATACTATTTATTTTTTATTTCATTAATTTCATTTATTTCATTTATTTTATTTATTTCATTAATTTCATTTATTTTATTTATTTTATTAATGAAATAAATGAAATGAAATGATTATGTAAATTCTTGGATATTTACTGAATTATTATCAGGTCTTAATAATTTTGGACCAGCAGTTCCATATCCAGATATAGGAACTGCTGCATCCATTCCAAACATATTTACATTTCCTACAGTACATTCATCTACAGTATGCGAATTCCATTTAGGATTAATATTTGTATGATTTAATGTTAAACTTTCAGACTGTTTTGTCCATACATTTGTGTCTTTAGAATTATGTGTTAATTTTAATGTATCTTCTAAATTTTTGCTTTTATAGTTATGTACTTTTAATTCTAATGTATTAGATAACTTTGTATCTATGTTTTTACTGCCGTTATCTGTACGAAATTTACCTATTTTTCTCTGAAATGACTCTTTTACATCTTCATATTTAATATCTTCTGTCGTGTTTTTATTATTTTTTCCCATCTTATAATTTAAATTTCTTACAATTAATTCTATATTTGACAATACATTTGGATTACTTGATTGATTGATAACTTGTCTTAACATATTATCACTAATTAAAGGAACAGAAGATTTACTATTTTTTTGTTCTTGTAATAGAAAATTTCTTACTTGATCTTCAGTCATATTATATTGATTTACCAATTTACTTATATATTCCGATTGCTTATATATATTAGTCTCATTATCATAATCAATGCGTTTTTGATCTTCACTTGTGTTATTTTGAATCATTCCATTCATAAGTAATTGCTTTGCATTAATATTTTCTGATTCCTCACTATATCTATGTTGATCCTCTTTAATTTCTTTAATAATACACATTAAATCACTATATTGAACACCCTGATTAATATGTGTGTGAGTCTCTTTAGAAAACAAATTATCTGTTTTTACATGGTTTAAAACGTTAACAATATTGTTTATGATTTTTTGTTTATTATTTTTATTCTTTGTTATCATTTCATCTAAATCTATATTAACTGCATTTTTTACAACTCCACCAATTAATGTAATTTTTGATTCTCCATTTTTTCTTGTTTGTGTATATTTTTGCACTTTCAAATCCATACCATTTAATGTATTCTTCCACGTATGTCTATGTTCTGAATGCTTTACTTTGCGATTTTTTATATTTTTCAAATCATTACTTAATTTATTTCCAATTGATGATGTAAAATCTTCTGATTGAGTTGTATGCTTTTTTGCTTTTTCGTTTGCTATGAAATTATGCTTAAGAATTTTTCCATCTTTTTGAGTTGAAAAAATTTTTAGATTTTTCTTTTGTCTTTTTTGTATTTCTTTGCGTGCTCCGCTAATAGATTGAGCGGTCCATGGTCTATCATTTATTTGATAATCATCATTGTTTCCCATTGATACTTCAAGATTTTTTGCATGTCCCCTAATAAATTTTCTTCCTTCATTTAATCTTGGATCATTTGATATACCTCTGTTATCATTCCCTAATTCACCGATGAAAAGCTCTGTATGTTGTGGATTATTACCTGTTCCTCTACGTCCATTATATCTAAGATTTATAATACTTCTAGATAACGATGTATCAGATTTTGGTCTATCGCTCTCTAAAAATGGTTTATCAAAATTCCTATCAGATAATTCATTTCGAGCATATTCATTATATAAATCATCATCAACTACATTAGAAATTTTTAATTTATCAAAATAACCATCATATGGCATATCTCCATATGGTAATCCCTTAGATGATTTTGTAGTAGAATATGCCATCCTGTATATAATAAATTTATATAATAACTTTAAATCTTTAATCTGACATCATTAATTTCAGTTAAATTGTCTTGTATAAATTTATCAATTTTTGATTGGCTTTCTGGTTGGCTTTCTGGTTGACTTTCTGGTTGGCTTTCATAATTTTGGTCGATATTTAAATATTTATTGATATCTTCACCTCCTCCTGAAATTTGAACACTTTTAAATAATTGTCTAATTTCTGTAGATTTTGATTCTTCTTCTGTATTACTAATAATTGCTTTGCGATAAATTGCTAATATAATAGATACAAAAACAGATACATAAATAAATAATCTAATTCCTAATTTTGCTCCAGTTCCTTTTAAATCATAAATGGCAAAAATAATTACCATAACAAGTACTGTAATTAATATAGCAGTATAAATTGGATTTTTAATATAGCGAATAAATGGTGTATTTTTTATCCAACTACTGTCATTAAAAAAATTACTGAACATGATTCCTTTCATGATTGTATATCTTCAAAAATATTATATTTTTTATTCTTCAAAAATCGGATCCAATTCATCTAACATACTTAATGTTTCATAATTGTCTGTTTGTTCGCCTAAACTAGATATCTTTTCTAAATTTGATGTATTATTTTCTTTAATATTAGTTATTTCTGCTAAATTAGAGGTATTTTTTTGTGTCTCAATGAATTGCTTAAATTCTTCAATTTTTTGTTTTTGCTCAGTTTGTCTTTGAATAGGCTCAGTTTGTCTTTGATTAGGCTCAGTTTGCCGTTGAATAGGCTCAGTTTGCCGTTGAATAGGCTCAGTTTGCCGTTGAATAGGCTCAGTTTGCCGTTGAATAGGCTCAGTTTGCCGTTGAATAGGCTCAGTTTGCCTTTGAATAGGCTGTTCAGTTTGTCTTTGAATAAGCTCGGTTTGTCTTTGAATAGGCTCAGTTTGCCTTTGAATAGGCGATTCTTTAATAAAAAATAATTTTTCTCCAACTTTATTTTCAGGAATCGCTGAAACGTTATTTCCAGCTTCAGCTGGGCCTTTACTGATTTCTATTTTAAGTAATTCTATAATTCTCATTAATTTTTGTTCTCTAATTTTTCCATCTCTTATTTGTTGCTTTGCATCTATCATTGATTTTTCTAAAGCGATACAATTAGTTGTTAGGTCCGATTTTTCTTTTACTAATCTTTTAATTACCTTTTCCATATCTTTTATAGTGTCAATAGAAACAAACTCTCTAGATTGTCCAATCTTTTGTAAAAATTTATTATGAATAGTTGTTCTTTTTGTCGTGAGAAAACTAATTATGGAATCTTGAATCATTCTTACAGTAACCTCTGCCTTTGTTTTATGTTCATCAATAATTTTTCTCAAGATATCAGGTTGAGTCGTATATATTGCTATATTTGATACTAGATCACATATAATACTACTTAATAATTCATCTTTATCTTGCTGTGTAAATTGTGTAAAATAATCAGCAGGGACACATACTTTAATGACATTGTCAACAAAATCATTAAAACTCATAGTTGTAAATCTTGTAGTTCCAATAAAATAAGAATGAATTCCTTGAACTACCTCGCTATAACATTCTTTATCTGTTTTTACACCAATTACATAAGCATGTACTCTTCGCATATATTCATCTGTTAATGATGAATTATTTTTAGTATTTAGGTGTGCACTTCTATAAATATGGTTAAAGAATGTATCACAGAAATATGCACCTAAAATTTCAAATATAGAATTTACTCTTGCATCTTTAGGTGATGACATTGATTTTTTATATAATTTATTATATACATTTTTAATTAATTAATTTTGAATGTATCATAAAATGGATTTTCTTTATCCATAGCTACTCCATCAGATTGTAAATTATCACATAATTCATGTGAAGCATTGCTACCAAATCTAAATGGTTCAGGATATGGAAATTGTACATGATAAAAATGTTGTCTTCTATCATCTTCACGAATATATGCCATTTTTCTATGTCCTTTGAATACTTCATTTGAAATCTCAGCTACATATGAGCGTGTACTTTTTGGAAATTTATTAGATGAACGTTCAAAATTAGATGAACATACAATAGGTTCTGTAAAAAATGATAAAAATGCATTTTTTCTTAAATTTGTTGGTAAATCAGTATCATCTTGACAACATAATATAACAGTAATAAAACTATGTCTATTCTGATAAAATAATAATCTAAAAATATCTTTATTAAAGAATGGTTTTAATTGGGCGGCACAATCATCAAATATAATTAACATTCTAGGATTAAAATTAAGATAATATAAACTATATCTTTCATTTTCAGATAAATCATATTTCCAAAGACTTTCATAATTAGGAGTTAGATATTTTTTATATAACAAGTTTAGCATTTTTTTAAATTTTTCATTTACATCTTTTATTTTCTCTTCTCTTCTTCCAGGATCATCAGCATATTTTTTGCATACACTTTCAATAACCTTTTGTCTTTTTTCATTTATATTTTCTATATATTTCAAACCTTCTGATTTTATATTTTTTGGTAATTTTTGATATAATTGACTCAATATATCCATATTATTTGCTCTTACATATATTGCAGCCATCATTTCTTGTCTCTTCCATAATGCTTCTAAAAAACGTAGTGCTCCTTTTGCACCATCATCCCTTCTCGGATTATTTGGATCAGCTAAATACAATCTATAATGTATGAATGGTGGATCTACAAAACCTTCATATGAACGATTTGAAGGCTCACTCGGAGCAATTACCATTATTTGTTCTATATGACCATTCACAGTTTTCATTATATGTTTTGTTATTACAGTTTTACCTGTTTTACTTGGACCATAAATTGCAATTGTTTTATCTATAAACATCGATGGATTAACTATTAATTCTGGAATTTTTTTTCCATTTTCAGTCGTGATATCGTTCGTTTTTATTTCCATTTTTATAATAATATATATTTTTTATCGTAATATGTTTTTTACATAAAAAATTTATGTAAAAAAAACTGATAAAATGGAATTATTGTAGCAATGCTTCTTGCTTTCGGTCGCTATCTGTTCGCTTTGAGAAATCTGCATTGATATTATCTACAGCGTATTGTGCTGTGGCCTCCTTAGATAAATGTTCTGGAGCTTCTGCCTTTGTATAGAAATGAGTCTTAGAAAATCCACCAGTTAATGAATCTGTAGTGAATACATCAACTTGAATAGAATCTTCTGGAACAATTGACATTTCACGAGCACGTTCAATATTTTGTAATGCATCATGTAAATCATTTTCTTCTGTTGCAGTTAGAGTTCGATATTTCTTAATATCAGATAAATCATGAATAGTTTTTTCCAATTGTTCTAAATATTCAAATTCCTTTGCAAGTTTAATATTACCGTTAGACTTTTCTAATCTTTTCATTTCACTAGCTGAAATGACTTGTTCAACTCCACGCCTAGAAAGGTCCTTTTTACCTTCAACGACATTTCTCTTATAATTATTAAGACCAACTGCATCAGGACCAGCATCGGCAATATTCCTTGCTTTAGTTTGTCTAACACGATTTCGCATTAATTCAGCTCCAATATTTTTATCATCAGCATGTCTATCTAAAATACGCTTAAGAACCTCAGTATTCTTATTGTAAAATTGGATATTTTCTCTATTCTTATTAAAATCTGCAAGGATAGACCAAGAACCAAATTCAATTGCCTTAATTGAGCTAGGAATATTATCTTGATACTTTTGACAATGCTTTTCAAAAGCCGCATCAATTTCAGATTGTGAACCTTCAAATGTATCCCATAGAGCAATTGCCCAATCTAAATCAGGACGTTCTGGATAGATTGCTTCTGTTAAAATTCTTAGCTGATCATAATTAACTTCGGTATAATAAGACCAACGATGAAATGAATCTTGTGGAGGAATATTTACAGTTTTAATATCTTGAGGAACATATAAGGGATATAGATAATGTCTAAATTCAAATGGATTAGTAGTAGCAATTCTAACGGATTCAGTTAATTCTTTATCTAACAATATATGAACTACACATTCTAATGACTTCTTATTATTTGTAATAGTATCAACATATGCTTTATGTTCATCTGATACTACAATCTTAGATTTGATTGCTTGAAGTGTTAAATGAGATGGATCTTTAATATCTACTAAAGCGTGAGTACTTCCAATTTTTTGTTCTACTAAAGCATCTTGAATTGTCTTTAGATCATGTGCACTTCTAACATGTGTTGAAATGTCATATTTCAAATAATAATCTAAAAATGACTTAATGATATTCTTTGCTGACTCCTTAGGAAAATTATGAGTAGGTGGTGGATTATTTGCAATCATTTGTCTAAAATCTGGATATTCCATACCTAATTTTGCAATTTGATGGATACTAGAATGTGCATCGACACTAATTTTTGCTGACATATATGAAGCAACATAAGATAATCCAATTCCTCTTGCAGTTTCTGCTGAAACTTCTGTTTGCATATTTTCTACTTTACTCTTATCAGATGATTCATCTAATTCATACATAAGCATTTCTTGTTTAAGAACTAATGCATGTTTAGTTGCCTTATCTGCCTCTTTTGCAATTGCTAAAGTATCCTCTAACTTTTTAATTAATTCTTCAGTGTTAAGAGAAAAGTTAGATGTGGATGGAATAATTAAATCATTAGATGGAACTTCCCATTCCTTAAACATTTGATAAATAAATGATGTAAAACTTGTCATAGTTAATCTACGAATATAATCTTCTCGTAGATTTGTATAACTCACTGCTGCAACTTTTTTATTTTCCTTAAAGGAAGGCCCTCCTACTTTACCATATGGATTTAATTTCTTTTGAATTTCGAGAATTTGCTCATCTGTATATGAAGAATCTAATAATTTTTCTGGATTGGATAAGATATCGGATAGTAAATCTTCGAAATTCATTTTATAATATATTTTTTTTTAAACTTCAATTAGTGTTTTGAAGCCTAAAAAAAAATATATTATAAAATGAAGACAATTGAGTTATATTATAATGTAAAATTTAAAGTTGCAGATGATTTTTTAAATAAAATGAAAATGTTAAATATTGAAAGCATATCAAAATTAATAGAAGATAACTTAACAGAATTACTTGAATTAAAAAATAGATTTATGATAATTTTAGGAAATTTATATATTAATAACAATTCTATAGAAGCAAATTTAACATTTGAAAGGTTATTAAATAATATAGATTTTTCAAATAAGATTAATAATATTATTTCTAGATGTATATTATCTTTAAAAAATAATAATATAACATTTAGAGATGAAAAATCGATACCAAGAAAAAAACAAAAAAATACAAAAATAATTGATGAATTACAATATCTATATAATATATTTCCAAAAAATTCAGATTCATTTAGTAATTCATTAAATAATTCATTAAATAATAAGATAGAATACAAATATGAAATTTGTCAGTCTTGTAGTTTAAATATGATTGTTGATAATATTTCTTCAGAATTAAAATGTAATAATTGTGGAGCTATTCGTGAATTGATTGGAACAAGTTTCGAAGATACTAATATTTTTACACAAGATGGTCAGAAATCAAAAACTGGAACATTTAATCCTAATAGACATTTCCAATTTTGGTGGATGCACATCTTAGCCGAAGAACCTGAAGAAGAATTAGGAGATAAAGAAGATAAAGATAATTTATATGGAGAAAAAACATTAGAAGATTTAAAAAATATTATAAGAAGAGATAGAAAAATACTTAGAACATTAACAGTATATGATATTAGATCAATGTTAAGAGAAATTGGTCGTTCAGATTTAAATAAAAATGTTCCTTTACTTTTACAGAAATTAACTGGAGTAGGACCGCCCCAAATAAGTGATGAAATAACAGCAAAAGTAGAAAATCTATTCACAAAAGCAATTGAAATATGTGAAAATGTAAGAAAAACAAACAGAACAAATAAAAATTATTATCCATATTATATATATAAAATATTAGATGCGATTTTAGATAAGAATGATGAAAGAAGAAGAATATTCTATTATATATATATTCAAAGTAAAGAAACAGTTGAATCTGACGATGCTGACTGGGAACAAATTTGTAAAATTTTAGATGAAATTGAATATGTTCCAACAAATCGCAATATGTATTTAAAATATAGACCTTTATGATTTTTTAAAAATTGAATATAAAAATTGAAATATTTAGTATCACACAGTTGGTACTAAAAAAAACAATGGAGATTGAATTTCGTTTGACAAAAAAAAGATTAATTGAATTAAACAGAATCCTTTATGAAAAAAAAATTCCTATAATAGTTAAAGAGGAATTAAAATTATTTGCATATATATCAATTCTACATGATAGTTCTATCATCAAAATGTTGAATCATTTATTAACAATGTTTAATGTCAAATATAAATATTATATTTGCACTTCAAACACATGTTATAAATTACACAGAACTTCTCTGCAGCAAGTAATTGAAGAGAAAAAAGACATTAAAGTGAAAATTAACAAATTATATGTTCCACGATTTGTTACATTGAAAAAAAAAGGAAATATTGTTATCGAATTGATTAGTGGACTTTTTGGATTGACAACTACGAATTATAATGAAAAATTATCATTGATTCACAATGCAAACAAAAGAATACAAATAATATTTTGTAATATTAGACATGAGTGGGATGGTAAGATTATAAGTGTAATTGAATCTCTAGAATGTGTTCTATTTGTAATTAATAAAAAATTAAGTCCACAAAATTTCTTCTATACTAAAATTGAAGATTCAAAAGTTGAAGATTCAAAAGTTGAAGAATCAAAAGTTGAAGAATCAAAAGTTGAAGATTCAAAAGTTGAAGATTCAAAAGTTGAAGAATCAAAAGTTGAAGAATCAAAAATTGAAGAATCAAAAATTACATATATAAATAAAATACCTGGCATTAATACTTTGTACTTATGGAGACAGAGTACAATTTTAAGTCCATTAATTTGTAGGGTAAAACAAAATATATTATAATTAATTTTTATTTTTTTTATAATAAATTGTATTATATAGTTGTCTCTTGTATAAATGTCTACTGGTGCAGTTTACGCTCTTATTGCAAACGATGGTAAGGCCGATGCTCTCCTTACCGCTTCTCGTCTTTTAGCTCAGCGCATCAAGGACATTATGGCTACTCGTCGTGCTCAAGGTTTTTCTGATGTTACTCCTACGTTAGCAGATATTGAACAAACTCATATTCTTTTTGTCAATGCTCATTTTAAGCCTTTTGTTGCTATCGGTTTTGAATATAATAAGATTAAGCCTCAAGCTGGTAATTCTACTCTTGGTGGAGGTGTTACCTTTAGCATTCCTCAATTTGGCGACTTTTTTCATGATATGGTTTGTCGTGTTCGTCTTGGTCAATTTTATGGTAACAGTGGTCTCACTCCAGCTCAGGGTTCCGCTTCTTTTCCTTACAACTCTGGTACTGATTTTTACAATATTGTTGATTCTACTGGGCAAGTACTTGTTCAAGGTACCACTGATCCTTCTTTACTTAGCGTGTCTTCTCAATCTCAATTTTCTCTTCGAGGTGTTCGTGAAATCGTGGTTACTCCTAATCCTCAAGGTCAATATACTTACCGCAACTTTGTTCGTTATTGTGAATATCCTGGTAATCGTCTGTTCCGTCAAGTTAAGTTTGATGTGAACGGAAACCCTCTTGATCAATACAGTGATACTGTTACTTGCATGTTAGAGAAGTTTTGCATCCCTCATAATAAGCGAACTGGCCATGATCGCCTTGTTGGTCAAGAAGTCCCTCTTACCGGATACAGTGGATTATGCCTTGCTTCTGCCACTGATGAAGATGCTGATAGCACTCCTCAAGGAATCACTCGATCGGCACTTGGTCAAAGCAATCAAACCGTTAGTCTTTTTCATACCAATGATCGTTTATATGGTGGTATGGCTACTGGAACTAGTGTTCTTAGTCAAACTAGTCTTGCTTCTCTCAATAGCGAGGTTGGTCCTCATGTTGATGTTTCTAGGAAGCTTCATCAAGTCGTTAATGGTCCTCAAACTCCCAAGCCTGTTCAACCTCCTCTTGAAATTTGGAATAAGCTCCGATTTTGGTTTAACGATGATGTTCGTCTGTCTATTCCAAGCGTTTCTATTCCTTTCGGTCAACGATTTATTACTGTTGATATGTGTCAGCAATCTCTTCTTGCTTACGAATTTCCTAGCATTTATCTTCAACACGTTTCCGATGATGGTGCAACTCGTGCTGTTTCGTATTCTCCCATCTTCCAAAAGTTTGGAACTACTGAAATTGCAGTTGAACGTATGGAGCTGTATGTGAATAACATTTTCGTTAACCCTGAAATTCATGATATCTACATTAAGCGTATTGGATTTTCTCTTATTCGTGTGTACCGTGAACAAGTTTCTAGGTGCAATCAAGAAAGTGCTGATGAAAAGCTTCTTTCTCAGCTTAAGTGGCCTATTGAATATATGTTTGTTGGCCTTCGTCCTGTTTGGAATATTAAGGATGTTACTGTGGGAAGTGGTGGAGTTGTTAGCGGTGGTAATCAGAACCAATGGCGCGATTGGCATCGTCTTACTCGTATGGTTGATGCTAAGTGTGATGGTGAAGTTGTTTCCGAAATGCCAAGCGGAGCATCTGCCCCTACTCTTAAGTATAAGTCATCCAGTGTTATGCCTGACCAGTATTATCTTCCAGTGCCCACTGTTGATAGTTTAACTCTTACTTCTCATGGCATTACTATCTTTGATGGTTTCTCGGACAATCTGTTTAATCAATACTTTCCCTTTCATTATGGTGGCAGTGCTATCAACACTCCTGAGGATCATGGTGCATTGTTTGTGAATCTTGCTCTGTTTCCTCGAACTTATCAACCCAGTGGTCATCTTAACTTCTCCCGTGCTCGTGAGACTTATCTTAAGTTTACTACCAGCTATGTGTCTGCGAAGACCCCCGCTGATCTTATCGTTGTTGGTATTGCTATTAATTTTCTTCTTGTAACTGATGGTTCTGCTGTTCTTCGCTACAGCACTTAAATACTAAATTTGTTAAAGTTGTATTTACGCAGAATATTCTATGGATAATAATTGATAATAATATCAATATTAAAAAAATATACAATACACTTTTTTTTACCTTAATCGATATCAAATAAGAAATTAATAATGTTGCAAATAAATCAACAGATGCAACACCTAAAAATCTGTATTTATGAACACCTTCTTTAGGTTTTCCAAATATATTAGAATATTTACAAAGTGACATTATACTATTAATTTTATATTAATAGCATAAAATTAATAAAAATTAATAATTTTATATCAATAATTTTATATAAAATGTCAATAACTGCTAGACAGTTAAATAAGCCATATAAAAAAGAATTAGAATCTCTTGTATGTGAACATTTGCAAATTATTGATGATAAATTAATTAAATCTGAAAAAATTTTAGGCAAAAATCATGTAGAACATGATTTACCAATAAATATATTAGTTATAGGATTAGATAAAAAAAATGCACAGAGAATTGTATATGCAACAATTATAAGAAGTTTAGAAAAAAGAGGCTTTAAAACAAACATTATATTAGAAGAAAATAAAACAACATTAATCGTAAAATGGAAATCAGAATTTAATTCAAAAGAAATAGAAAGTATGAATTCATTACTAAAATCTAAAGTAATTTCAAGAGAATCATTAACTAAAAATCATTAGTGTTGCGTTGTTAATGTACTTAATGCTTTAATAGACATTCTTAGCGATTTATTCATACTTATTTTTATTTCATTTAATCTTACTAACATAACAGAAAACAATACAAACATAATAACTAATAAAAACATTGTAATGTTATTTTGAGCAGGAATCTGAGCAGAATGCTGAGCAGGAATCTGAGCAGAATGCTGAGCAGAATGCTGAGCAGAATGCTGAGCAGAATGCTGAGCAGAATGCTGAGCAGAATGTTGAGCAGAATGCTGAGCTGGAAAATGAGCAACATGCTGAGCAGAATGTTGAGCAGAATGCTGAGCTGGAAAATGAGTAACATGCTGAGCTGGAAAATGAGCAACATGCTGAGCGACATGCTGAGCGACATGCTGAGCTGGAAAATGAGTAACATGCTGAGCAGAATGCTGAGCAGAATGCTGAGCAGAATGCTGAGCAGAATGCTGAGCAGAATGCTGAGCGACATGTCCATAATTGTTAGGTAAATATACATCATCAGTTAGATATACATTGTCGTAATTTACATTTTTTAAAATGTCATCATCTGGATAATATGACATTATTTATATTATATTTTTAAATATTTCTAAGATTTTCTAAATTTTGTTCGTTCGATGTTTTAATAAGACTCATTGCATTACGAGTTTCGAATTCATTGGATAGTCCTGGGGATGATTTTTGCTTTTTTTGTTGTCTAGGATATAAAAAGAAGCTAGGTAATAATTCCATTATAATTCTTGCGGTTGGTCCAATATTATATCTCTCTATGATTTTTCCTACGACTTGAGATGTTTCAAATCGCATACGATGTAGTTTAATATTTACAGTATTATGATATCCAACAAAATCAGGCTTCCATCCTAAAAATGGGATTTTTCTACTTCCGTCAAATACTGTTTCAATACCTTCAGCTAAGCCTAAAATTACTTCTTCAGCAAGACTACTATATCTATTTCTATCATTTTTTAATCTTAAAATATTAAGGACTGAATCAATTTCATCCATTTGACAATCACTTGATGGATTATTAACGTTTCCACAGTCAATACCTTCTTCTTCTAATGACATTTTTAACTGTGCAATTTGTTCTAATTTAGATGCTTTTAAGTCTTGAGATCGCTCTCTTTCTACTCCAAAAGTTGTTCTTGTTTCTTCTCTAATATCATTAACAATACTATTGATGTGTCTCCTTCTTTCTTGTTCCGTAGTTATAGTTTTTGATTTTTCAATAACTGGAACTTTAGAATGTGTGATTAATTTCTTTTTTGTATTAGGAATATATCTATCAATTTGTCTATCTGATTGTCTATCGACTTGTTTGTCAATATTATATGAACTTTTTGAAGCCTTTGAAACACGCGAAGCACGTGAAGTTCTTGAAGCATGAGACGTTCGTGAAGCATGTGAAGATCGCGAAGCACGAGAAGTATGAGAGGTTCTTGAAGCACGAGAAGATCGTGAAGAAAGAGAAGAATTTGATTCATTACTTGACGAATCGTTAGAGGATTCACTGTCTGAAAAATTAACAGGATCTATTTTTGTATTTAATGTTTTTTTTGGTTGATGTAGTTCTTCATTATCACCTAGACTAATTCCTAACTCATCTGCTAATTTATTTAATTCATTTGTGTATATTTTTACAGGATCCATTTCTATTTGTTTTGTATCTTTAATTGCTTTTCCCATAACAGATTTTTCTACATCTGATAAGTTGATATCTTGTTTAATATGTTGTGTATTCATTAATGTAGTAATTCCTGCAAGATTTGCTGCATCTAAACGAGGTGCAGATTGTGTTTTTAAAGATTTCATTATTATATTTGAAAATATATTACATTTTCAATTTGTTTTTAATTATACAATTAATTAAATAACTATACAATTAATTAAATAATTATACAATTGTATAATTAAATAATTATACAATTAATGAAATTTATAAGTTTTGACTGTGCAACTAAAACATTTGCATTTTGTTATGGAGAAATTAATATAGAAAAAAAAATAATAAATAATTATATTGAAGAAGTAGACAGACAGATATTATATATACAAAGTATACAAAGTATACAAAATATACAAAATATACAAAATATACAAAGTATAATATTGTCTTGTATATCTTGTATAGAAAATATAAAAAATGGAATAAAGAATTGTATTCAATTATATGATGGAGAAACTGTAGATTTATTTCCTGGTATTAGTGATGAAAAAATAGATATTGTGAACAGAATAAAAAAATTAGTCTCGTATATAAATACAAGAATACCTTACATCTCTTCTGATGTTAAAATTTTTATAGAATTTCAAATGGGTCAAAATCCTAAAGCAAGAGCTATTGTTCCTGCGTTGATAACTTATTTTCATAATAATGAAATTATTATGGTGAATCCTTCGTTAAAAAATAAAATATATATGACAGATAAGGGTCGTTATTGTTATTTTATAGAAAAATATTCTTCTAATTATTCTGCAAATAAAATTCATTGCAAATATAATTTTGAAAAAATAGAGGAGTATTTTTATTCAAAAATACCATATTCTACAAAATCAATGAGAGGACATATTGCTGACAGTTTTATGCAAGTCTTAGGATATTTAATATATAAGAATTAAAATAGTAATTCTTCCCAAAAATTATCCTCATTAGGATGTTCATTAATTGTATTATTAGTTGTACTAAATACTTGAATATCTGAACTATTAGTTGTATCAAATAGTTGAATAACTGAGCTATTTGAAAATTTTATTTTAGAATTATGCGATTTAATAGACAATTCCATACTATTTATTAATTTTTTATATTCATCAATAGTTAATTTTCCACCATAATGTTTCATTAATGTTTTTTTAGGTGCATTTGGAATATCAAATGCATATGACTTTTTAATAATAAAATATAACGTAGATAGAACTTGTTTATTTGATATCATTGAACTTGCACATGGAAATGAACATGCAATTTCAGATACAGAAAATGTAATATTACCATCGTCTTTTAATTCAAATGTAGAACATGGTATTGGAATTGGTCTACCTTTAAATTGTAATGAACAATTTGGACAATGTATATTTGTAAATACTGGCCATTGGTCATGAATATATTTATTTGGAATTAAATCATAATCATTAGCAACTTCCGTTTCTAATTCTTTTGTTTCAAAATATATTTTATCATATTGATTTTCATATTGATTTTCATATTGATTTTCATCTAATTTTATATTAGTTAGTGTTAAAATTGAAGGTTTTCTGTATTGTATTTCCATCCTTTTTTATAACTTATAGTATTCATTTATTCAATTTTTGATAAGATTTGAATATAAACTATAATATTATATACTTTCGTAATAATACTTTCGTAATACTTTCAAAAAATGGAATTTGGAATTTTGTCAATTTTTACATCTACAGTTAAAATGGAATTAAAAACAAATGATACGAAAATACCAATCGAAAAAATTATAAGAAATATGATTAATAATATTAATTCAGAAGATAATAAATACATAGTTGTTATTGAAAATAATAAAGAATCAGTATCAAAAAATGGATATGTCAAGAGCGAAAAGAAAAAAAGATGTTTTAATAATGCAATTGAAACTTCCATTATTGGATTTAACGGGAAATTATATAATGTAAAATTTTTCTCCTCATCAAAGATGACTTTCCAGCTAGCAGGTTCTATAGAACCTGATTTTAGCGATGCAATAGATGTTTTTTCTAAACTGGTCGATTATTTTAATATGTTTTGTTTAAATGGAGAATATCAACCTATATCTTTAGGAGATATCAATAGTAAAATGATGAATTTCAAGTTTATAATTAAACTTGAAAAGGATACATTGCTTGATATGAAAATATTTTCAGATATGTTAACTTTAGATGAAAAAGTTAGTGATATTTGTAGTCCTAATGAAGAAAATATGTTAGCTGTTAGACATATCATATCGTTTAAGTTTAATAATTCTCTTGTGAAAATGTTTCCTAGTAGTGGTATTATAAAAATAAATATTCTCGGAACATCATCACATAATTGTGCAAATGAAATTTATTCTTTTATATGCGATATCGTTAAAAATGGATATGATACAATTACATATAAACGACCATTAACTGATGAAGAGCTATTACAAAATTCCATTGTCAACTAAGTGTACAGATATTATATAAAATATAACAAGGAATATTCCTTGAACAACTACACCTAAATTTGTAGGAGTTCTACATTTAACAGTATTTCCAATATTTGATAATATATTATTAATAAATATATCGCTTACAACAAATATGAAAATAATAAATAATATTAAATATTGTTTAATTGAATTTTTTTTTAGCTTAGGAGTAATTTCTAAGTCTACACTATCAATTGATGACATTATATATTCTATAATTTATTTCATAATTTTATAGAATATTTTATTCCATGAATTGTATATTTTCATTTGGTCTTTTGATAAAATTGAGCTCATCAAAAGTACCAGATACACATAGAATATCTAATTCTGTTTTATATGGATTCAATATATCTGAAGCTAATATATCATAATATTCATCTATTTTATTACTAGGTATTATTAATTTACCATTATGACATGTATTATTACTAACTGATGAATTATCTGAACATGCAACATAAATGTTATCAATATTTACAATATCATTTTTTACTTCGATATACTTTGACATTAAATTTTTTAGGGAGGATATAATATTTTCATGTGATAAATTTCTTAATTTAATTAATAATTGATTATCAAATACAAAATTCGTAGAATTAATCATGTCTATTGATATGTTTACTGAATTCTTTGAAGAAAATAGATATGATTGAGAAACTATATTTCTAACTGTTCTGAGATCTTCAGGATAATTTTGTAGCAATTTAGTTATTTCATATCTAAATACAGAAGTAGATTTTGGTGAATTAAAATTGGTATTCTTAATTATATCTATAATTTCACTCCTTAAAGAAATATTTTTATTCATCTTTAAAATGGATATAAATTCAGCTAAAAACAATTTATATAAATTGTTTTTAGCAAATGCTCTATTTGCCTTTTCATCTATTTGCACTAATTTTGTATTTCTTAAATATTTCATTATTTTTCTATCTATATCTTTTGTATCATATGGTATATGTACATTATCTTTTGTATCATATGGTATATGTACAGTTAAATGATAAAAATAAAGATTTTCAGTACCCAAATAAATAAAGCCAATAATTCCTTCATCATTTGTTAATAACTTATTTTTTTCGATAATAAATCCTTTTTTCTTCTTAAGAAATATGTTAATATCATCAACTACAGCATATAAATCCTCCTTAGTAGGTTTCACCTGACTATTTCCAAAAATTAATTCTATTTCACTGAGAGGATATTTTGACTGTTTAATTGGAATATAAACATCATTATTAAACAATACACCATAACATAAATTATTTAAATTTATAAATCTCGCTTTTAATTTAAATAAAGATTTCTTAGAATTGCTATATTCTGTTATTGTCATTAAATCCAATTCATTAGATTTTTCAGTATTATAATTAAGAATATTACAAATAGTTATAAAAACAGTATCAACAATAAAATCTTTATTTTCTTCTAATATTCTACTATCATCACCAAAATTATTTCTTATAATCATCCATCTGTCTTGTTTTTGAGTTTTTAAATATTGTTTTTGATTTAATGCACATATTGGATAAAATCCAAATTCATTTGATATAAATAAAGAAAGTCTTGTATTTATATCTGCATTTTCTAATAAAGATGATTTGGTTTCTAAACGAAATTCAATTGAAATATTTCCCTCTGGACCACTAAATACAACAATTTCTATTCCATAGAAATATCTAACTATGTCAGTTATAATATTTTTCCAATGTTTTTCTAATGCTCCACCTGCACCAAACGGTGATAATTTATCATCTTTTCTAATAAAAACACTTCTAATTTCTTCTGCTAAATCTTCTGAACTTGCAAATAGAGAAGCATAACCATTTCCCAATATAAAATATATCTCTTTCATTTCAGATGCATATTTTGCAATTTCTTCAATCATATCCAATTGAGTTTTTCCTTCAGATGCTATTGTATATGCCATTGCAAACATAAAACCAGCATCTGATACTGCTGGTGTACTTTGTTCAACTCCAATTACATATAATTTAAATGGAAGAGCAATACAATTTAAAAATAATCCATCTGATAATTCAGATGGAAGAAGTGATAATCTATCTGGAGATATTTCTTTACCATATGTTAATATATGTCTAGATTCCAAATCTTCTTTTTCGTTTTGTATTGATTTTTTATCTAAACATTCTTTGTTTGTTTTTTCTGCTTTTGAAAATGGAACAGGTTTAGATTTTTTACAACATGGTAAACAATACCCAAGTGAATGCTGTCCAGATCTAAATGATAAATGAGAATATTCTTTATCTGGACATTCATAATAAGCTGGTTCATTATCTGTAAAATTCCAATATTTTACCATTTTTTTCTTTCTGCTATCCTTCATTTCATTAATTTCTTCTTCATCATAAATTATAGGCTGTCGTCCAGATTGACATAAAACACTATATACAACTGATTTCTGATTATATTTTTTTAAGTCAAATAAATTAGGGTCTCTTTCTTGTAATCTTTTTAGGGTATTGCTGGTATCTACATCTTTATTTTCACTAATGGTAAAATCGATTTTATCTGCTCCAGACACCATACTGTCTAAAAATGATAAAATATATTTTTGTATAATATGAAATTCATTAATATTATATGCATCATTAATTTCTATTTTTAAATCTGAAACTCTATGATAAATTTTTATTAATCTTCCTTGATAATTTGATTCCCATTTTTGTTTTAAAGATGAATCCACCATCCAACTATATTGATTTGATTGTTTTTCATCACTTCGTTCATAATTTGTTATACCTTTTTTGAACATAAAGGAATACGCACCTCCATGTTGTAATCCTTTTACATTAATAATTCCTGCTTTTTCATATTCTCTAAATTTACTCTTAATTATCTTAAATCCTGCAGTTGAAACAATTTGAGGCCAATATGTTGAAACTGTAATTGTACCAAAAGAAGAAATAACATTTTGATTTTTTAATGAATCAAACAAATTACCTCCTATAGGAAATGCTGCTGCATTCATTTCATTAATTTTCTTTAATAGCGGTGATATTGTTTTATATACCTCTTCAGATACAGAATTAAACTCTAATCTGTTATCTTCTCTCCAATTAGAGATAACTTGAATAAATCCATTCTCATCAATTTCAAGATAAATCATTTGTTGGTATTTATTTTTTAAACTCAATGCATCTATATCAAACTTTGCATTATAACATAATGCAAACATTATCGATTTCTTTTTTAATTTCTTGTTAACAAATCTATTAATTATAGTTATTAGTGGTTCTTTATAAGTAGAAATATGTCTTTTTGTTATATCTATTTCTTTATATTCATTTGAACTTATGAGATTAATATTATCTGTTTTTGTTTCAAATTTTACTGAAGATGCTACAATATTTTTATCTAAAGGTATCCAATCAAAAATATTTCTTATATTCACTTTAAGTTTTATTGACATCGGACTGATTGTTATAGTTGATTGTGTAATTGCTATGTTTTGTTTTATACTTGAACGCCAATTATTAGCTTTTTCAGAATAAATATTTTCCAAATCAAACATCTCTTTTATTTTTTTTATATCTAAGTCTAATTCTGGAAAATATTCTGCAACGTCATCAGGTTCTGATAATGCAATTCTACATGCTTCTAAGCTTAAATGTGGCCAATATTTAATGATACCTCCATAATAAAACAAATCAAATTGATATTTATCATTTAAAATATTATTTAAATTATCATTAGGTCTTTCATATTCAGTTAATGGCTTAATTACATCAAATAAATCTATAATATAAACTTCATTAACAAATACACCTTCAGCACTGCTTAATTTATTAAAAGTATCTAAAGCTTCAATGGTTATACCTTCTTTTCTTTCTTCTAATCTAGTATCAATAGTTAAACCTGCCATAACATTTTCAGACGATAATAATACTTGTTTCATGTTAGTAAAATCAATTAATATTGAAGAATTGTCTACTAAAAATCTATAAGGTATAACAGGTCCTTCTTCATTTACAAAATATAATAAATGTTGCCTGTAGAATGCAATATTAGATACAATGGAAATTTTGAGTTTTAATTCATAAATTGTATCTTCAGGATATACTGCAAGATTGCTATATATTGGTAAATATTCTTCATATTCATCTCCTCCTGTAAATTGCAATCCACTAGCTAATTTTTGTGCATAAATATTAGTTGAAGTTTGTTTTATCTTTGGAGGTGTTAATTTTTCCTTCCATTCATGTCCATAATATGATTTCAATGTTGTTATGTCTGTTTTTGTCCATTCAAGATTTTTATCTTCTAATTTAACTCTTTTAGCTGCAGCTAAAATAGCATTTGGAACATTACCTAAAAAGAAATATGATTTTTTATTTTGCTTGGTATTAACATCTATTATAGAAACACATAATGGTGAAAATAGATAATAGTCCATCTTATTAAATATGTTTATATTTTTTGAATTTGAATATTTTTACTTCAAAATTTTTACTAGATATAATGATATTAATTATACTTGTTATATTCATTATTATATGTTTTATTCCCCGATATAATCAACATAATATTTCTAATACGGAATATGTGAAGAGTTATGATGGAAATTATTATAGAGTAAATTCTGTTTATGAGAATAAACAAGAAGCTTCTAATATTCTTGCATTATTAAATATTAGAATAACAGAAATAATTCAATCTTTAGTTCATGAATATTATTATGATTATTCTAATCCAAAACTACAAATGATAACGAAAAATATATTAAAAAGATATAATTCAAAAAATTTAGTAGAAAATTCTCCATTCAATACTAATAATGATACAAGTTTTGTTGTAAATAAAGGATCTAAATTTGCAATATGTCTAAGAGAAAAAAATGAGACATATAATTTTCATGATATTGATATATTGATGTTTGTTGTTCTTCATGAATTATCACATTTAGCAATTCAAGGGCTCGGTCATGATTATGAATTTTGGTCTACTTTTAAATTTATATTACAATTTTGTGAAGATAAACAACTGTATTATAGTATAAATTATAATAAATATCCACAAATGTATTGTGGTATATTAGTAAATCACAATCCTATTATTTGACAATTGAATTTATAAATGCCTATTATTATAAAAATGGAAGACCTTACTTTTTCAAATGCAGGCATTAAATTGTCTTATAATGGTTGTGATGAAATTAAAGGTCTACCTAATAGAGAAATAATTTTAGGAATTGATGAATATGAAATTCCAAATGATTCTGAAGAAGAAATATGTCAAAATTTACATTTTTTACCTATTGATGTTTTTGATAACAATATGTTTAGATATCGTAAGCAAATTTATATATTATCTATGATTGGTATTCTTAACAATGGTAAAAAAGTCCAAATCAATTTGATTGATATTCCTGTATATTTTGATGTTCTTATTCCTCTTGAATATTTAGACAGAAAATATGCCTTTGAAGAAAAAATTAGATTCTTATTGGGATCAAATGTAGAAGAAGCAGAAAAAACTGATAGACAACTTCGTTTTGAAGAAAAACATAAATCGAAAGATGTATGTGAGCTAAAAATTAGAGAAGTTAAAGGTTATCCTATGAAAGGATTTAATCTTAATCAGAAGGTTTATAAAAGAGTTTATTTTGACAATTTACAAAATAGAAAAAAAGCATTAGCTATAATAAAAGAACATTATATAACTGCATCCGATGATGTAGGAAATTATTATAGAATGGTTGCTGGTTTTTCAAATATCTCCTTTACAGATTGGATTGAAATTTCTAAATATACAATTAAAAATTGCAATTCAATATGTAAGACAATTTATGATGTTAAATTAGAAAATTTTAAACCAATAAAAGATGTTCCAAAAGCATACAAACAACCAATAGTTATGGCTTGGGATATTGAAACATATAGTGGAAGAGGTAATGGTGATTTACCGTGTCCAGAATTTGATAAAGATAATGCATTTATGATATGTATGTCATTTTATCAATTAAATTCAACTCAACCATTAATTAGTATATGTCTTGTAGATGTTGATACAAGTCCAAGTGATTCATGGGTTACAATTGTATGTGGTTCATATATTAATATCTTGAAAGCATTTGCATTATGTTGGAACGCATTTGCTCCTGATATTGTTATTGGTTTCAATGATAGTAATTACGATTGGCGGTTTATAATTATTAAAGCATTTAAATTAGATATAATTGATTGGATGTTTTCAAGAATGACAGCAAATTACAGAACATCATCTACAGTAGAAGATATTATGAAATGGAATTTTGTGGAAAAAAGACAAATTAAAATAAGTGCTGAAGAAACATTTTATAGCAGTTATTTAAAACTCTCTGGCTGTATTTCAATTGATGTTCGTGTATGTTTCAAGAAATTATATCCAAAAGGTGAAAGTAGTTCACTTAAATATTATCTTAGTAAATGTAATTTATTAAGTAAAACAGATATGCCAATTAAAAGAATGTGGGATATCTATAAGAATTCATTGGATGGAAAAGGCGATCCAGATCAAATGAGATTAGTTGCACATTACTGTATTGTAGATGCTATGCGTTGTCAAGAGCTAATGAGAAAGAGAAACATTATAGAAGATTTAAAAGAAACTGGATCATTAACATTTTTATCATTGGCAGATTGTTATTATTGTGCTGGAGGTTTAAAAGTTAGACAAGTGTTAAGAAAATATGCAAATGAATGTAATATATTAACAACTACAAAAGTAGATTCAAGAGAAGAAAATGGAAAATATCCAGGTGCATTCGTTTTCACACCAGTAAAAGGAATAATTCCAGATCCTTATGCAATTCGATGTGTAGATAAACTAAGAGAAAACTCAAATTTTTTAGAAGAATCTCTAAAAGTAATGGAAGGAAATAGGCCAGTTACTGGTCTTGATTTTGGTTCTCTATATCCTTCAATTATTATGACACATAATTTATCTCCTGAAAAAATTATAACAGATCATAAATATGCAGAAGAATTAAAATCTAAAAATATCACATTACATACTATTAATTTTATATATAATGATAAACCAATAACTGCTTACTCAGTAAACCATGAAAATAAAAAAGAAAATTATGGTTTATATGTTAAAGTATTAATTGATTTAGCATCTAAACGTGCAGAATTAAAAAAAGATTTATCTAAGTATGGAAAATGTAAAGAAATTATTGAATTAATATTCTCAAAAAAAATAAACACATTAGAAGCTATTAATATGATAATAAGTGAATCTAAAGAACATATTGATATTTATAATGAAGTTGTTAATGGAAAAGAAATTAAAATTCCTACAGGTAGTACAAGAGATATAGAAATTAATAATATGAAGCAATTAGCAGAAGAAGCTAATTACACAATTAATGAAATTAATAGATTTTTAAGTTTAGATGACTCACAAAGTTTAAAAGAAAATATTAAAAAAGAATATGAACGTGTATGCTTTGAATGGTCTTGTATTAATACAAAACAGAATGCATTAAAAGTTGTAATGAATACATTTTATGGTGAAGCTGGTAATACATTATCACCATATTTTCTATTAGAATTAGCAGGTGGAGTAACATCTTCAGGTCAATATAATATCAAACTCATAGCAGACTTTGTTATTAGTAAAAATTATATTATTAAATATGGAGATACTGATAGCTTATATTTAGTAGCTCCTAATTCTTATTTCTTAGAATGTGATAAAGCATATATTAATGGAAATATTTCTAAAGAAGAATGGATGACAGCAATGGTTAGAATTACAATGAGAGCAATTAATCATCTAAAAAATGAAGTTAATGATTATCTAGAACAAGATAATGGAACAAAATTTTTAAAGATGAATTATGAAGAAGTATTATTTCCTGTTGTATTTACGGGTAAGAAAAAATATTTTGGAATTCCTCATACTGTTCATATTTTATTTACAAACCATTTATTTATCAGAGGTATTGATGTAATTAAACAAGGTCAATCAGAATTAGCAAAGAAAATCGGATATCAAATTATGCATGAATCCACTAGCATATATAACCAATATACAATATTAGAAATTGTTAAAAATGCTTTAACAAATGCAATTAATAATTCGAGTCAGTGGGAATTTAAAGATTTTATAAAATCAGATGCATATAAGCCAAACAAAGATAATAAATCAGTGCAAAGATTTATTTCAAGAATGAGGGCTATTTTGTCTATAGCTAAAAAAGAAAATGATGAATTAGCAAAAAAAGGACTCGAATTAAAACCGTATCCGTTTACATTACCTGAACCCGGAGAAAGGTTTAATTATGTAATAACTACAAAAGAAGGTGAATTCGATATGAATGGTCGTAAAATTATAATTAAAAAAGGAGATAAAATGGAATTTGCAGATGTTGCAAACAAATCTCAAATTGATATATTGTTTTATATTACAAATTATGTTATTGGTATATGTACGCGTTTTATTAGCAGTGATCCATTTTTTCAGCCACCTAAAGAATTGCAAATAGTTGAAGTTGATGAATATGCTCAGAAACAAGCCAAGAAAATGTTAGAAAATTTTGTAAAACAGTTAGTAAATGTTGATAATTCAATATTAAAGAAAAAAGGATATGCATATCGTAGAGCATATAATGTTGCATCTTCAAAAATTAAAAAAATATTGTATAACCAAATTGGAAATGGATTAGATATTTTACATGGAAAGAAAATAAATTATAGTCTTTTTACAGAATATGATGAAGATAAAAATCAATCTGAAGTTATTTGGAACAATCTATTAGTTGCTTCAGATGAACTAGCAAAAAATGTAATAGATGATAGTTATTTTGTAAAAGTGTGTAAGTTATTAAATATTATGCCAAATGGTAATGATAAAGATGAAAAGACATGTTTAAATCTTTATAAATATGATGCTACACGAAAATCTGGAGTCTCTAAATCATACATAAATTATTTAGATAACAAAGAAAATAACATAAGAACTCAAATAATTACAATGATACCATGTATTAATGAAATTGCAACAAGATATGAAATTAATTTAAGCAAATTTGTATCTCATTATAGAAATGAAGAACATAAATTAAATCCAGAATTTGGATATTATCATTTTTCAAATGAACATTCAAATGAACATTCAAATGAACATTCAAATGAACATTCAAATGAACATTCAAATGAACTATTTGATGAAAATGATAAAGTTATCTTAAATAAATTCAATGATTTATGGAATTATTTCATATCTATTAAGAGAGTCAAATTCTATAAAGTAGAGTTTCATATTTATTTAAACACTATCAAGAATAGAAGACTTAGATAATTTTTAAAAAGTTTGTTAAATTCCTTTTTAAATTTTAAAAATTATTTTTAAACATTTTTAAAATTATTTTTTAAAAAAGTTTAAATTATTTTTTAAAAAGTTTGTTAAATTCCTTTTTAAAATTTAAAAATTATTTTTAAATGTTTATATAATAGTATTTGGAATGATTGATAATAAACATTTACTTTATGCACTTATTTCAGTCGTGGTTCTAGCATTAATTGTATATTTTGTTTATTCTTCAAGGAGCGGATTTGTTGCATCAGAGCCGTATTTTCAGAAAGAAATTCCTAAGCAACAGCCACGTCAAAGTAAGATGTATGCATCTGATGGTTATTTTGAAAAGGTTACTCAACATGAAAGAGATTCTTCTATGCCTAATGAAGACAGCACATATGTGGATTTTATTGCAAATGCAAATATTGATGCACAAACAATTGAAAATCATAAAAATTGGGCATCAGATATGGGTAAGTGGTCAATGAGTCAAAAAAAAATGGCAAATGCTGAATTTGATCCAACTCAAAGCGTTCCATTTACTGGTCTTAGGCGACTTTATGGAGTTGAACAAAGACATAATCCTTTTAGTGTTCAAGAATTAAGTGGTAGTGATTTTAAAGAAACTAAATCTCTTAGATGGTAGTGAAATAGTGATATGCTAACATATAAGTTAAATTATTTGGAGTTAAATTTGAAGGATAAGCTGATGAATCATTTAATCTAAAAATACCATTTTTACGAACACAATCAGCATAATAATGTCCACTATTTAATGAAGAGCCGATATGATTTACTCTTCCTACTAACTTATAAATTAATTTACCATTATTTATTGATGGAAATTCAATAGTATCTGGATATGTTCTTCTAATTTTATCAAAATAAATGTTAAAAATACAAATGAATATTTCTGGTATTCTCGTTAAATGATATACACGAATTGATTTTCTTTTTTTTGCTTTTGTATTACATCCTGAACAAAATCCATTAACAATTTTAGCACCACAATCACATAAACAATCATTGCATCTATAATTTTCAGTTATTGATTTTTGAATTCTGATATTGTCAGAAAAATTACCATCATTGGTATAATGAAAATAATTATAAATGATATTTGTGTCAATTTGTTCATGTCTATTTTTACATTCTAAGCACTGAACAATACAACGACTTCTCTGCGTAAATAGCGAAGTAATTTGTTTATTGTTAGGAACTTCAATCATATCTAAAAGTAAACATAAAGCTTCACTTGCACTTTCCTGACCATTTCCAAATCTGATAGATGATTTTTTTTCTGCTAAATCTTGTTTTAATCCTTCTAATACTGAAGCTGAACAATTTCCAACATCTGCTATATTTTGAGTATAGCTTTTTACAAAATTATATATAGCTTTTCCTGTATTAGTTTTCATCATATCTTCTTCATTTGATAGAACATTTTTTGTAAAAGAGCTGCAGCTAATTAATAACTGTAGTAATGAATTTAAATAACAAATAGAACCAGTATTTTGTAATCCAAATGGATTTGGAACATATTTAATATCATACTCCTCCATCTATATATATAAGAGATATTCCTTTTTTATTTGATATATTATAATATTTCTTTTTTACTCTAATTGAAACCGAATTACCAATACTACCTTGAAGTTTTTCATATACTTTCTCTCTAATTTTTTTTGGAATTGTAATAAAAACAGTACCAATTACATCATTTTTTGAGTCATTATTTTCTGAAACATCATTTTTTGAAAAAATATATGGAACTGTATATGCAGGATATTTTTTAGGTGCAAATTCAATTACAGATTTTAATGAATAATCTTTTTCTATCATAAGCAATCGTATCCTTTTGAAATCGTCAAACGTTGCCAATATACCATTAATAGATATCATATTTTTAATGTTAATATTTTTTTAAATTATTTTTTTAAATTATTATTTTAAATTATTATTTTAAATTATTTTTTTAAAATTATTTAAAAAAAATTATTGTTGTATTACTGTTGTATTACAATTTTTTTACTACAATTTTTTGTAAAATAATTAATATTCTCTAATACTGGAAATGGACATGTCCATTTGATTTCTTTGCATATCTTGAATTGATTTAAGTAATTGTTGATTGACAAATCCATAAGTTAATGTTAACATTTGAATAAAACGAAAAATACGTGTATCAAATCGCTGTTTACCAGTAACCATCAACTTATACATATCTTCTCTTTGAATAGGTACACTCTGCACGACACTATTATCATCAATATATAACAATTCAGGAGCAAAATTATCAGTTAAATCATATGAAATTGTTGTATTTGTTTTGAACTCTTTTGTATCTTTGAATTCGATGAGTTTAATATTCAGAGTTTTAGTTTCACCTCCAAGTAATGAACCAGATTTAGCATCATCATACATACATAATTTATAAAATAATCGTACCATATCAGTAAATGAAAAATTGGCACTCCCAGGCATGGCATATGTTGTTATATCATATTTTTTTGTTAATAAGTTGACGATTTCAGTATAATCTCTAGGGCCAATAAACATATTATCTAGAATAATATTAATATTAACTTTAAAATCATTAAATCTTGTTTTCATATTTCCACCTGCATGTCTATAATCTAAAGATTGAATATTAATATCAGACATTTCAATAAGTTGTTTGATGTTCATCAACCCTACCATTCTACCATTTCTGGTAAATTTATATTCGTCGTTAAGTGATTTCTGTATATTAGTGTGATGATTTGTAGCATACAGCATTAATTGTTTTGCTATGATATTATTATATACATCGATTGTCGCGATATTAGATACTCTTGTATTTTCATTATTAATATTTTGCAATTCAGTAGTAATTTTATTATTAAAAATATCATCAATACGAGTTTTAAAATTATCGATAGCATTAGTAATTTTTTGAATATATCTGGTTTGATATTCAGCGTCTGTTAACGTGTTATCTGCAGTCAATATAGCAGCAACAACTGTTGTTAACGTTGTATAATTTAACGCTTTAGTATCATTACGAAATTTGCCATAATCATCATTATTTGCGTTGGCAGCCACCGATGCTGCAATAGATGCGTAATCATTTTTAGAATCAATATTGACATCAGTAATTGAGATATTAATTAATAAACCTACAAATGGGTCAATAATTGCTTTAGCTGCAGCTGCAGCTGCAGCTGCAGCTGTGCCTGCTGCAGCTAAAGCATCCACTTTAGTTTTTAAAGCAACAACTTCGCCTTCAGTTGTCTTAATCTCAGCTAATAAAGTTTTTAAATCATTATGAACTTCGAGAATTTTTGCAGTTAGATCAGTACCCATGTTTGCTTTATAAGTGACCTGTTTGTTTGCATATGAGCTAAAATCTGTTTTTAGTTGAATTAATAAATCAAAATTGGCTTCGGTTTTCAAGTCATTCAAAAATTCGGTAATAATAGTTTCAAAATCATTTCTAGAAAAACTCAAAGGAGTTGCATTAACTAGAGTTTGCAATTTTGTATCAGTTAATTCACGCTTATTATCCACGAAACTGTCATTTGGGTCTTGTAAATACAAATAATTGACAGTGGTCGGTGTCGAAGTATTCAAAGTATGTATAAGGTCAACTGCTGTAATAGAACCGATGACATCGGGAACTTTACTATCATGTAAAACGTAAATTAAATTAACGCAATTCTTAAATTTATTGAATTCTGTTAACAAGTTAGTATAATATGTTTCATCACGTTTCGTATCACCCAGTACAGTAAATAAATCATTAATCTCTTTAACTATACCTTCTAAAGAGGTAATAGAGTCTTTGACATCTTTGGAAAAACTACTATTAGTTACAATAGATGCTTTATATGTGCCTAATTCTCTTGTATACAAATTTAACGAATCAAGCAGAACAGTTGTACCATTAGAAGCTACTAAAACGGTATTAATTGCTCCCCTTACCCTTGTAGACAAAAGAACATCTACAGTTTTGACTTTTGATGGATCGGCTAAAGTGCTTGCGTTTTTATAATCTCTATATAACAAATCATCAATAATATCATTTGATGCTTCTTGCAATTTAGTTTCAACGTCTACTTTTTTCCTATCAAAAGCATTTTTATTATCTCCGAATCCAAAATAATTATCATTTTCAAATACTATCTGATATTTTCTAGTAGCACCCAAGATAGCATCTAAATAAATATCAACAGCAGCTTTTTCAGCAGTACTAAATACATCCAATCGTTTCAATTCTTTAGCAATACTATGTACATGATTTACGTAATGTGCAATATTAATGCTTCCTAAAACAAATCTTTCGGTAAATTCTTTAATTTCATTACCACCAATTCCATTCTCCAAATAACTATTAATACCAGCAGATGTAATTACAGAACCAGTACCTGTGGAGATCGGTATTTTTTTCAGAGAATTATCAGTGCTCGATATTTTAGTACAATAATTATTAAGTTCAGTATTAAAATCAGTTTTGAATTTACTGAGCACTTTTAGTAATTCGTCTATTTTTTTGATGAACAGAGATGCATCTGATGTTAGTTCGTGATTTCTAGTTAAGCCGCTAATAAATTGTTTATTGTATTCCTTTGAATCTGGAACATGCAATCGGATTTCACTTCCAAATAATACACTGCCAAACAATTTCTTAAGAAATGGAGAAACGATAACATCAGAAACTGAACCATCAATCATCCGCTGATATGGACTAATAGAACTATGTTGACCGAGAAGCTTAGGATTACTAGAAGCATCCATTTTGGTTAAACCGAATGCATCAGACGATACATCAAAGAATGGATCTTGAAGAAGCTTTACATAATGCTTCTTAGTATGATCTACAACTTGAGCATCGTTAACAATTGAAGTATATGAAGAAATATTTGTTAGTTGATGAAAATCTGCTTCTACATACTTATCGAAAGTATATGAATAATTATATATGAATGTAAATGGAATATAACCCATAAGAGCATAAATATTAATTGGCATAATATTCATATCAATAATATGTTTCATAACATCAGCCTCATCAGAATTTTTTGAGGAAGATGTATGAACAATTTTTTCAAGAATAGTATCAACAGATTCTTTTGTATCTTTATTTTCAATGACACTAACAAGATTGAAATCATTTGTTTCTAATAAAGGATAAACCATATTACAATAAGCATCAGTTGCTGTAGGAGTTAATGTATATAGACCAAACTTAACATCTTTACTATTAGAAACTTTAGTACAAAGAGTAGATGTTGAAATTGAAGATTTAAAGCTACGAATATCAACAACATATCTTAATAATTTCATACTAGTGCGAATAAAACGATTATATAAAGAATCATCAATAGCATCTCTTCTACCAACTTGATTATTAAATTCCATATATTGCTCTTGGACACATGATAATTGATCCAGAGAAGAATCACTATCATTAAATAGATATCCTCCAACACCATATAGAAGTTGAAATTCAGGAGTTCCAATTGATTTCTTTGGATCGATATTTTCATCAGTATAAGTTTTATATCCACTAAACAATGTCGAAGACATGCTTCCTTTTTTATCTTCTTTAGAATCTCTAGAATATTTAAATATAAGAGTCAAAGGTGTCAGAGGAGAATGTCCATTTTTAAGTCTGTATGATTCAAGAAAATTTTCACGAATTTGTCCATATACTGGTGTATAACTCAATTCACGTAATACTTCACTAGAAGCGCTCGAAAATACTCCACAGGAATTAATAACAGAATCAAGGAATTTAAATATATAACTCTTATGATCACCTCCCACATACATAGCAAGAGAATCTCTATGAACAACTTTACGATCATCAAATTTAAGAAACTTACTTTTTTCATTAGGTGGTAATTGTGTAGTTCTGTGAGTATTAGCTGCAGCAATATCTGTAGATCCTGTTCCGACATCTGCATTATAAACATCTAATCCAAATCCTTTATTTGTTTCATAGTGTTTAGTGTTTTTCTTATATTGTACATATTTATTATCCTCAACTGCAACAATGAAAGGTAATTTCTTACCATCATAATTAGCATCAAACATTGTTCTTTCATTATCAGTTCCTGCTCTACTATCTTTAGCATCTGAATATAAATATTTAATAACTGGTTTAATATCTTGTCTCATAGTATTGATTTTTGTTTTAGTGATGAAATGTTTAATATATTCTGCTTTACTTGCTAAAGCATCAAATAATTTCACAAATAATGGAAGATTTGCCTTATAAATTTCTTTGATATATAGAGGAATATCAGTGAGAGTTGGAACAACATATTTAGGCATTGAATTATTTTTATTGGAATCTTTAGTCATACGTTGCATAATATAAGCAAGACTTGAAAATACAATTGCATTAAACTTTGGATCTCCACGAATTCCAAAAACATTTTTCATATCGCTGCGGACAATATCAGGAAAGGCATTTTCGAGAGGATCTGAAATAGAATAAGCTAAAACTCCATTAGAAATTGGATTAATAAGAGGAAGATAAATTTTACTTCCATTTGATGAATCGGATAGAGTATCAAGATATTTAAATGCTAACTTATTAAAATCAAATAATAAACTTTTAAAATTAACATCATAAAGATTCATTGATGTTGTATCTTTAGTCTCAATTTTGTCAAGTTCAACCTTACCATCCGAAGATTTTGAAATTAATTCTTTTAATTTACTTTCAAGAGGTTTAAATTCAACTTCACCAAGTCCAGAATTAAAATATGGATCAAATTCGCTGACATCATAATATAACATTCTAGACAAAGCTCCACCATAATACTCAAATTTATCAAGCACAGCTACGTTATCAAAATCAGTTTTGCATTCTCCTAGTTTTACTACAAGAGCGGCTGCATCCGCGGTTACTTCAAGAGTGGTATCTACTGTAGAACTCATATTTAAATTGTTTAATTCATTGTTATCTCCGTGCAATTTAGAAATATCATATTTTTTTCTAGTTAGCACATCTAATACGTTTGTTGCCATTTCAGAAATTTTATCAACGAAATCTGGAGAATCAGAATCTGTAAATTTTTCATACATTAAATGTTTTTCAATCCATTGAATAGATCCTTTTTTACTAACATCTTCGAAGAATCCAATATGTTTTTTATCCATTTGAGGACGAAAAGATGAAAACATACGCTTAACGTCAGCAAATAGAGTATCAGTCATAACTTTCAAATTAGTAAAATCGATATCTACATGTTTCTCATCTAATTTAATATCCACGATACCACCAATTTCATAGGTATATTCAATGAAATCTTGTAGCATTTTACCATAGTTAATAAATAGATCACATCCAACTTCAGAAAGCAACTTTGCACCATTAAATTGTGCGTCAGCGGGGTCATAATCATCGATTGGTGATTTATTAGCAGGTGCACCTGTACTAGCTGCACGCGCAGCAGCAACGCCTTTATCAAATAGATGATAAAATTTACCATATTCAATGAAAATGTTATCTTTTACTGGGTGAAATCCTTGACGAGTGCCAATAAATTGATGGTCGCCATACAAATATTTTTCACCATCATCAGTTTTCAATTCATTAACTTTCTGTAAAGCTTTGTAAAAAGTATCAACGGTTTTTAACACATTAGCATTTACTTCAGTAGTGATAGTAGAAAAAGTATCAGCAGCAAATTTTTGTAAATAAGCACCTGTAATTTGAAGACCGTAAATTGTTACCAAAACGTATTTTCTGAATTCAGAAAGTAATTTCATTTTGCTACTAAAATCTTCAATTAATGTATTAATAATGTTAAGAATATTTAAACCTAACATGATCGTTTCGTGAAACATTAATTGTTTCTTTGAATCTGCAGATGAAGTATCTGCAGTTTTAATTAATTTTGCAACAACACTTAATTTTTCTTCTTTTGTTCGTTTCATTTCAAGTTCTTTAGTAGCTTTTGCAATTACTAAATCTGTAGAATGTGCATCATGATCATCTGGGACTTTCTCGAAATAATCTTGAATTTTTCCTCTAAAATCAACAATCATTTGTTTAATCTGACTGATATTTGCACTCTTTTCTTTAAATGGATCATATTTGCTACCGTCAACACTTAAGGGTAATCCAGTATCAGGATCATACTTTTGATATTTAACAGTAGGAACAAATAGATTTTCACTATCAAAAACATCATCACCTGGTAAGATATCTGTAAAATTTTCTTTTAATTCTTCAGATGTATATGTTGTAGATTTATTTTTATATTTACCTTCAAGAAGAGCTGATTCCTTCTTTTGAATTGCTCCATATTTATTATTAACATCATTAACATATGCCGAGATTGTAGCTTTGATGGTATCATTTGGATTTTCCTTCTTAAAGTATGTGTAAATATTATTGATTTCATCAACAATCATACGCAATTCTGATTCATTGTATTGATTATTTTGATGTTTTCCAATTTGAACAAACATAAGCTTATGAAATCCAGCAAAAATTCCGGTAAAATCGCTTGCCATTTTAACAAAAAATTCTTCTGTTCCCCAAATAGTTCTACCTCTGGTATCAGTAAATATTTTAACATAAAATTTAGCAAGTCTAGGAAGTCTACAATAAAGAGCAGCTGCTGCAGGGATAGGTTCAGGATTTAATGTAATATCAGAACCACCAATAATAAGGCGAGTATTAAGTGTTTCTTTAATCTTCTTTTCATCGACACCACTTTGCATTAGTTCAAATGTTCTAACTACTGTTAAAACTTTAGCAGAAATTGCTTTAATAGTATCAACTAACAAACTATCATACTCTTCAAAGCATGTATTACCAGATCTACTAAAGTAAAATTGTCTCGGATTAATATCATTGGACATATATGGTCTCGATTTCCCATTGACATATGTAGAAATATCATATGAATTTGTAATATCAACTGTCGTTGTATTTGCTGAAATTGAGCTGGCTTTCAAATATTCGGTAATGTTAATAAATACATTATTAGGAGAAAGAACCTGTTTTGTTTTAAGAATATCAGGATTATAAATTTCACCGATATAGTAAAATGCACTGATAAGATTTTTAAGACCGTGAAAATTATTGAATACTTCACTAATTTTCATTGCAACATATGTAGATTTATTTAAATCAAATCCTTGTGCAGGAGTTCCTGCTAATTTATCAATACCAAATTTAGAATAATAATGTTTATCATCAAGGGATCTGGTAGTAGCACTTGTAGACATCCTACCTGTTGTATCATACGAGTTAAGTAAATCAAATGCTTCACAAAGAGATTTGATTGTTTTATCATCATAATATTTAGGAATAAATTTAGCATTAAAATACATCTTACTAAGCTCAAGTACAGATTCCGGATCTTTAGAGATATTACAATTAAAACTCATAAGATAAATTTCAACAGAACGCACAGCATCAATAAACTTTTTAATAGTGTTAAATCTAGTTCTAACATTAGCAATTAAATCAGTCTTGAGTTTGTCAAAATCAGCCTGAGGCAAAGCATTACCATTATTAAAACCTGGAACAATACGCCCTCTAGTAGAAATAGTATTAAAATATGTAGTAATCTTTCCGATTTCAGTTTCTTGTTCTTTGTCTAAATTGTAATAAATGGATGAAATTGATGTGGTTAGCAGAGTATTATATTTTGTATCTTTATTAAGGATTTCCTTGCTTGAGGATGTTAATTCTTCTTTCATCAGAGCAATGTAATATTGAGACTTAAATTTCTTAACGACTACAGAATATGATGCAAATTTTTCCTTATTAAGAAGAGACGACTTTACAGAAGTAGCAGAAGCAGCAGAAACACTAATTTCATCATTTAAATTTTTGGAATTTTGCTGCTTTAATGCCTCGGAAAAGTATTCGATAGTCTTTAGAAGATTTTCATACTTTGTTTTTAAGTCTGAAAAATATCTTGAACTACTAGAATACAAAGGAGATTCAATAATATTTTCACATAAAAGAATAATAGATTGTAAATTATTCATATATGTTTCCTTCAAGACTTTAAGATCAGGTGGAGACTTTGAATTACTAAGAAGAATATACTCAGGATTCTTATAAGGAAGCTTTAAATTTATAACACTTTCTTTTAACTTAAACAGAAGGTCAGAAGTCTTAATTTCTTTACCAATTTTCATAATAATGACTTTAAGATCATCATTAATTTCTCCATAACAAACATTAACTTTATTAGAAAAATCCCAAATAATAAGCTTCTTTGACTCTATATTTTTCTTATTCTCCCTTTCAATCTTACTTTCAGCTCCTCCTTTTACTTCTCCACGTCCAGTAGCTACTCGTTCGCTATACTCAACTTTGACATCATCTCTTTGTTTAATACCATTATAGATAAGTCTTAATTTTTCCATTGCCTTAATAAATTCAGACAGCTTAGAAGGATCTACGAGATTACTCTCTAAAATCTTCTTCTCAAACTTATCACTGAAATCCTTAAATTCCTTACTTTCCATAAACATTTTTCTATTGCCCTTAATATCATCTCCAATTTTTGTTAGGTTCTTATCGATAATATCCATAATTTGAGCTGCCGTGAGAAATCCTTTAAATGAAAACATAAGAGAATTAACAAAATTAGATCCAGAGATTGCTTTTAAATTTTCATGCTCAACCTTTGTTTCATCTACAATTAATTCAAAATCTCTAGAGATTGGTCCAAGATTTAATTGAAGAACTCGATCTAAATCAAGAAGTAATTTATTTTGCTTGGTATCAAAACCGTTAATATAATAAGATAATTCATCAATCATTGCTTCATGTGTCTTGTAATCTCCAGTTTTCACTCTATCAATAATTTCATGAAAAGTTTCAATGATAAGCTTATGTGAGAATCTGATATCACTTGCTATCTTTTTAAGATTTTCATAAACACCAGCAAAATGAATATGTAATCCAGGAATTAATAAATTAATTTTTTGGTTTACTTTATCACACATATCACTAGCTGAAAGTGTAGTATCAATAAATTTTTCATCAGACCTAACAGCAGATGGTGTAAAAATCTTATTAAGTGAATCAGCAACTACTCTACAAATTTTTTCTTGAGATTTACTATCGCTAACAATTTCCTTACCATTTTCTCTTAAGGGAAATTGTCTTTGAAATGCTTCAATAATTTCACTTGTGGATGCATTTTCCTTAATATCAAAACCCATATCTTTAACAGAAAGTGCAAGTCTCTTAAAAATATCACGAATTGTTTGTTGTGTAACTGAATCTGCATATCCTTCAATGGTTTGTAATGTAAAATCGCCAGAACCTCCCCCATGATAATAACCTACACATTTACAATCCTGTAGGATTTTAGGATTAAATTTGCTTAAATCAGTAATAGTATAATATTCAGCCGGTCTTGAAGTTTTAGAGCCCATGATATATTTTCAAAAAGATATTATATATATGGAATTATAAAAATTTCAATTAGACTTTTATTAATTATTTTATAAATTTTTCATTGAACCATATAACTGAACATATAAAAAATATATAAATATAAAATAAAATAATTTATCATTATATAGATTAATGATTGTAAATGGCAGTGGGTCAATGGATTCTTTTAACGCTGAAAATGCATTTTGTAAGTTTTTGCAAAAAGTAAATCCAGATATTTGTAGTCTTCTTGTAAATAGTGGTAATCTTTCATACATTTTATCGCATAATGTGTCATTTGCATTACCAAATGAAAGATATACCCAAGAAATTGTTCAAATGTATGAAATGGGTTCTGATGATGCACTAAATATTCTTCATTCTCTATTTCTATTTGGAACATTTCGCAGTGCTCGCGATTTTAGTTCAAAAATTACTTCAATGAATTGCAAAGAATTTAAAGTAAGACAAATGGGAAAAGCAATTGAATTAGGATGTTCTGATAATTCATCAAATGATAGTGTAATTATTGAACCAACATCTACTGTAATTGGTGATTCTAAGAAAAGTATTCCAGTGTGGGAAATTAAATCAGGACGATTTCCTTTAACTGGAATTGAATGTTCTCTTGAAGAAAAACATGAAACCAAAACTGAAAAACATTCTAACAGCATGCGCAAAAAACTAGCTATGACAGTTGAAAACAAATTTATTGCTTATGCTGAGAGTAAATCTGGATGTAATCCATATATTAAATATACTCTTTCTGTTCTCAATTTTATCATTATGCGACATGGAAATATGTTAACTGATATTTTACCAAGGCTTCACACTCATCCAGTCGTTACCTTTTATTTACTTTTTGAACCTTTCAAAACTAAAGATCATCTTCTTTCGGATGAATTATTAAGTGCATGGGGTGAGTCTTACATTTACAGAACTCAAGATTTAGCACAAGAATATCATGATATTTTAAATTATATTAAAGGGAAAACTGAAGAAAAAAAGTTCAAAATTTTCTCTCAACCTGAAGACTTCTTCATGGTAGTTGATAGTGTTAGAAATACTGTCCGAAAAGAATGTCTTAAAGGTCCATCTGCAATGGTAAATGAAATTCGTAAATCATATGATTTATTATATAAAGAAAATAAACTTGGACAATTAATTGATGTATTACCTCAATTAGGAAACGTAGATCAGCAGTTATTTATTCTTGAATATACAAATGAAATTATTAAGATGTTTTCAACTATTGATTCAACTTTATATTTTGATAAATGCGCATATACTGAATTTCAGATTTTTGTAAGAACTAAGCCTGGTAATTCATATTCTGATGAGCTTTCATATACTAGTTTAAAATCGTATAAATCTGTCTATATTAATGCAGAAAAAGCCCGAGGTGTTAGAGCATTAACTCTTTTAGTGAATTCTAGTGCATTTTTACTTGGAGGTTATGAACTTGTTCTTCCTGAAAGAAAAGAAACATTATCAAATGGAAATGAACTTACTACTGTTATTGACTTACGTAAAGAAGGAATGAAATATCTCCATCGTAAGTATAAAAAAAATAATCAGTTATTTGATGAATTTAATGCTTGGTGGAATGAACAACAGAGATTAATTTGAAAATTGAATATTATAATTATAAATAATATAAAATAAAATAATATAAAAACAATGTTTCCACCACCAACTTGTAGCTCTTGCAAATGTTTGATTGGAAATGTAATTGAGTTGTTCTATATGTTAAAAAGACAAACAAACCTATCTGATAAAGTCATTTTGCAAATGCTTGGTGTTAAATATGACTGTTGCAAAATTGAAATAAGAACCTCTGTAAATCTTATCAATTTATAAACTTTGTTTTATCATTTTTTTTTAATTTTTTAAACATTATTGAAAAAATCAAAGAATCATGTTTAAAAAATAATGCTGTCAAAATTGAATTCGGCCATTAATTAAAGATATAAAACAACTAAAGTATATACTTTAATTAACTTAAGAATATTAAAAATGATGTTTACTTCTATGACTCCGGAACAAATTGTTGCTACTAATCTTACTCCTAATTTTCGTCTTTCAAAGTCTAAAAGCGCACAAGTTCAATTTGTTAATGTTCAACATGACTCGAAGCTAATCCAAGTTATTGTTAAGGATTCTGAACGTGTTTGTTTTGAAATTAGACCTCTTGGAACTGGTGAAAATCAGAGAGAAGGAAATGATTGTACTATTTCTATCAATGGAAGAAAAGGTGATGAAAAAACTGATCTATTTTTGGCAATGAAGAAATTTCAAGATATCAATACTGAATTTGTTGAAAAAGCTATTGAATTTGGAAAGGCATTAACAACTGCAATTAGTCAAAAGAATGAAAATAAGAGAACAGAACAAGTTTCTTCTACTGTAAATGAGTTTAAGGGTTCAACGATTGTTATTGTTGAAAAGACTCATTTCAGTAAGTTTAAAGATCATCTTCAGATGCTTAATCAAACCTACAATCTTCAAATTCTATTTGTTAAAGCATTGAACATTTTTCATACAGTTGCATCTTCTTCAGATGGTAAGTATGATACAATGAAGTTTAAGATTAAGACTTCTGGACCAATGCAAACAAAGATGAGTTATCAAAGGCCAGATGGTACCCGAGGAGACTCGGTTAACTTCAATGAAAGAGATGTACACCAATATTTGAAGAAGGGCTCAATGATTAAATTCAAATGGGGACCTCCATCTATCTGTTTCTCTGCTGCAGGAATCAGTGTTATGTATGGAACTATGAAAAACATTGTAATTGTTCAACAATCTCAATCTCAATCTGATGGATTTTCTGAATTGTTTGATACTCCAACTGTGCAAGCTCCTGTACAAGTTATTGATCAGCCAGATAGCAAATCTGACAATAAAGAAGAAGATGAGGAAGATTTTCTTGGAATGTAATTTTTCATTTTAATTAATTTTAATTAAAATTTTAAAAAATATAATTTTAAAAAAATTAATCATTTTTTTTACTAATAAAATGATTGATTACGAGGACGCCAAAAAAATAGTTAATGAAATTATAAACAGAGTATGTATAAAAGCTGAAATTATACCAGTAGGAAGTTTTAGGAGAAAAATGAAGAAAATGAAAGATATAGATTTTTTAATAATTTCTAATAAAAAAGATATTTTACATAATTTATCTTTCAGTAGAAAAAAAACAAATGATATAATAGATATTGGTGAAATATATGCAAATGGTTCTAGACGACATTCATTATTTTTAAATGTTAATGGAAGACAATTAAGGTCCGATTTTTTTGTTGCAACAAAACAAGAAAAACCTTTTGCTTTGTATCATTTTACAGGTTCAAAAGATTACAACATAAGAATAAGAGCAAAAGTAAAAAAAAATGGTTTAAAGTTAAATCAATATGGATTATTTAAAGATGGAAAAAAAATAACAAATTCTATAACATCAGAAAGAAAACTTGCAGCATATATAGGAGTATCATATAGACAACCACATATGAGATTTTGAAATATTAATACATCTTATTTTTTTTTATCAAATTTATCAAATATATCAAAGATATCAAAAATATCAAATTTATCAAATATATCAAAGATATCAAAAATATCAAATTTATCAAATATATCAAAGATATCAAAAATATCAAATGTATCAAAAATATCAAAGATATCAAAAATATCAAAAATATCAAAAATATCAAAGATTATAACTCGTCTAATACAGAGTTTAGGGTTTTTTTGTTTGATTTAATAAAATCCTCATCTAGAAACAATCTATTATAAATAGAACCTACTTGTGCAATTCCTCCTAATATTTCTGGTGGAGAAAGTCCATATACTTTAGATTCTGAATTGTTCATAACTGCATCAGTTATAATTTGAACGGGAGCACCTGCAGCTATACTCAGCAGTGGATTATTTTTTTCTCTCTTTTTAATATCGCCTCTTTCAAATGCTGTAAGAATTCCTATCCTTGTTAGTTCATCAGCTAAAAGTTTAATATGTGCCTCATTTGGATAATTACTAGACATAAAGGATTCCATTTCATAAACAAATCTTTCTCTTGCTGCTTCAATTCCACACATTTTATATGTATCTTGAACACTTGTAGAAATTAATTTAGATTTATCAACTAATGGATGTAAAAATGTTTGATATAAATTAGTTCCATGTGTTTTTATAGATAATATATCTTCTTTAACAAATGAACCATCTTCAGATTCATTCATAATACAAACTTTCTCAATAAATGACCCGTGGATTCCTTTGATTCCTCTAATTGGAGTATTTAGAATATCACTTACAATTTCACTTATTTTACTGTCATCGTAAACATTTTTTTTGAAATATTGAGACCTAAACCAAATACGAATAACAATAATTGGAATTGCTTCAGATGTATGTACAATATGAATGTTTTGATTATTACTTCTTAAACTTTTCACTATTAATTGCAAATCAATTGAATTTAATAGTAATTTGGATTTATCTAAAACTATTCTTAAACACCAATTAGTTAAATCATTTGGTGTTTTAATTAAAGGATGTGAAGTTTCATAATATGCAATCCATTCAGCATCTCCAATGTAATCCGGATGAATTAATTCAGAATATGATTCAAGTAGCATACAATCTTCTTTTACCATTTTTTTTAATTCATTATATTCGAATTGAAGAGATATCTTTTTAATTTCGGACTCTTCTTTTTCATCTACAGAAATAATCATTGACTCGTTATCTGAAATATCTTTCATTCCACAAATTTCACTTAATCTACTAATTCCAGCATCTCCAGTACTACCAGCTACACTTCTATGATGGCTATCAAGAAAATACTGTGTTAATGGCTCACTAATAGATTGGCTAGACCAAATACCTACAGCAGTACCATAATCAATTAATGATTGGTCATATTTTACTCTAATATTATCAAAGATAAAGCTAAGTTTTTCATTAGTCAATTTTGATAAAACTTTAGGATTTAATTCATATCTAATAAATTTGGACATAACAGAAGATGCTGCAATTAAATATTCAGGTACTTTCATTTTATTATTTTCCTGAATCTCGTTAAGGAACACATATGAAATATTATCTGAAAAATCTAAAACTCTTTGCAATCTGTCATATAATCCAGGTACAATATCATCCTCTAATTCTACTAATTCGACTAATCTTTTTATATTTACAGGAATCATAAATTCATATTTTGGAATGTAGCCAAATTTACTATTACATAATTTATTTATCATATTACGAATTAATGTTCTATCATCGATTAATCTTTTCATAAACACATTAATTAATGATTGCTCTTTAGTATCATTGCTAATATGTTTAGCAATTTCATCTAATTTCTTATTAGATAAAGAAGCGAGATGAAAATTTACCTTTTCAATTTTTCTTGTATCAATTCCATCACCACTATAAATGAATTGAACAATAATTCGTGTTCCTTTTACTACGGCAAATGTATTATCTACTACACATTGTAAATTATGATATAATTTTCTCGCAGCATCACCTGAAATTGCTGTAGTTAGTGCTTTTGTAATAAGATCATTTCTCCCATGATAACTCTGAGCTAAAAATTCTACCAATGACATACCTCTGATATATGAATTAGAAACAAATCCATAATGTTTAATGTCAGTTGACATTTGATGATGGTATGGAGATGTTCTTTTAAATGCAAATTGATTACCAATTCTATATCCATTTACCGTTGTTTGTCCAATAGTTCCTGAAATATGAATTAAATTTGGATTAGAACCTTTTGAACCTGTAGCTACCATTTTAAACAATCCATTTGTTCTATTGTCAATATCTCCTAATACATATCTCAATAATTCAGATTCTGGAACTTTTAACGTATTAATTTGCATTTGTTCAAAATAATCTACAATATTACTATCTACAGGTGGAACAATATCACCGCTAATAAGTTTATCTGCGTTTAATTCTCCTTCTAATTTAGTTGCAGAAATTAATTTATCAATTTCATCTAATGAATTTTTTTTAGGTAATAACATAGTTGCATCAATAGTAACTCCTTTATATCTTAAAAATTCTAATGCTAATTGTTGAAATGCAAAAATCATTTCCATAGCAATATGTTGACCATAATCTCTAGAAATAATATAATAAATTCCTAAACTTTTAACACCAATTAATTTTTTATCAAGAACACCAGATAATAATTTGCCTTTTTTAATTACTGTATAAATTTCATCAGGATCATAGTTAATATATGGTGAATACACATCATTAAAACTTGATGGTTGACCTGAAATATTAATGGGATATTTATCCATTAACATTGATAATAATTCTTTTCCTGTATATGTTTCTTTATCAAATTGAATATCTGTTTTAATGTTTTTAAACATCATCATTGCATTAAATTTGTTAAAATTATTTAACTTACCTGGCACAGTTAATTCATAACATCCTAAAATACTATCTTGAACTTGTCCATTTACTGTTCCAGAACGATTAGGGCTAATAAATACATTGTGAATGCTTGACATTATTTGAGCTTCTGCTCTAGTAGATGCATTTCTCGGAATCCATAAATTCATTTGATCACCATCAAAATCTGCACCATAACCAGGAGTAGTTAACACGTTAATTTGAAATGTATTAATATTAGGGTCTTTATTAACAATAGCACGATGCACACCAATAGAAGTAGCTTCTAATGTTGGAGCTCGATTGAAGTATACAAAATCACCATCGATAATATCTCTAAATAAAATATCTCCGTTTGAAATTGTATAATTTGTTAATTTAGAAACATCATAAACTTCACCTGTTGATTTCAAAATAATTCTTGTAGAACCAGGATATTTTGCAGTTCCATTTAAAAAGAATCCATTTAACCATTCTTTATTATATTCTTGAACTATTTCTTGAATTTGCATAATTCTTGCAAATTCTAAAGGAATTCCTACTTCATCAATCTTCTTTGAAATATCACCGCTAATTGTAGTTCTACTGATATTAAAAACACGTTTTCCTAAAATAGTTCTTCTAATATCTCCTTCTTTTCGTGGCAGACTCATAATAATTCCTTTATATGGTCTTGTACCAATCATTATAGAACGTTTACCAGAATTACCCTGAGCTGGATTAGATGCATTCCCTGTAATTAAATCAAAACATAATTGTTGCATATTTTGTAAAGATTTATCTAAATCTGGATTTATAGTTTTATTCATTATCATATCAGATAAGTTAGAAGGAAATGAAATATTTCGTTTAACTATATGTTGTATTAAGCTTGTAATTTCGTGATAGCTACCATCTTTACTCGTGAAATTTTTAATACCTGGTCTAATTGTATTTGGAGGTACAACTATTGTTTTTAATAAAAGATTCTTTGGATGGCAGTTTAACTTAAAACCAATAATAGTAACAACATCTGGATTTACTTTTTCAAAAATATTACGAATATTATCAGGATATAATTTTTCTCCTTTAGAATCAGATTTTTTATTTTTAGTTTCAATCCAAAATGTAAATTTATCTTCAGTATCTTTAATATATTTTGGCTGAATATTAGAACAATTAGGGCATTGTTTACCAGAAGTATCTGCACTTGATAATTCAGATAATCTTTTAACTGGTGTTGTATTAGAAAATTTCTTTTTCATATTAATAACACATCCACATGATGGGCATACAATTTTTAACCATTTCTTAACTAATTGTACAAGAATTGGATTTAAAATGTAATGATTTAATTCAACAACTCCTTGATGACCTAAACATTTCTTTTTTGGTTTATTACAAGTTCCGCATTTCTGATTATAATCAATAGTACCCATTCTTATATCATGAACTCCTGTATTAACTGGTGTTCCATCAGAAGAATATAATTCATGTGTAGAAATTGTAGCATAACTATTTAATCTATTAATTTCATCATTTGATGGTTCAAAAACAACACCACTAATATGACTCATACTTTGTTATTTTATTATTATATATTATCATTATTCAAAATTGATAAATATATTTTTTTATGGAATATTATAATTTTTTTATATTTCATTATAATGAAACATAATATTTGAATTTTATTGTTATATAATTATAAAATCAATGCATACATTTATTGAGTTGTTTGAACATTTAAAAAATGAATCTAATTTAATTGAATGGCTAAGAATTTCATGGAAAGGTAAAGATAAACAAGAATCAATTTTACGTTTATTTGCTGGTCTTGGATTAATAGAAAAATTAAAAGAATATAAAATGTGTAAAGGTAATTTTAATTTAGGATCAGTTATTCCTCATAATTCCTGGAAAGATATATTTTATGATAATAAGAATAATCCAATAAATTTAAAAGACAAAGGAGATTCTTCAGATTTAACATGTATATCAAATATAGATGGACATTTATTAGTAACAACATCAAAAAATATAAATAATGTAAATATCGGAGCATTAGACATTGAAAAAATTATAACAAATTCATTGCAATATTCTTCTTGTATAAAATTATGTATTTGTGTTAGAGATGCTAAAGATATTAATTCAATGAAAACCGAGGAAACAAGTAGAGAAACTAAAAAATATTTAAATGGTGCAATTATTATTGATTGGAATGATTTAAATCAATCATTTAATACATTTAAACGCATATTTAAATCATCACAATCATTACGAAGCATAATTAATAATACAAAATGTATATTAATTAATAAACTACATCAAAGATTAAGTGTATTAAAAACGCTTGCAATTAAACATGAATATAAATATGACCCTGCTCTACAAAATATTTTATGGGGACATGTTCCAAGAAGTGGCAAAAGTTATATTATTGGAGGTTGTATCATAGAAGATAATAAATCCAATTATTTAATTATAACAACTGCTCCAAATGAAACTATAGAACAACAAATTGGAGTATTTAATTGTTTTCAGTTAAAAGATTATAACGTAGTTATGTTGAATGGTAAAACAAAAATTAAACTTGGTATTAAAAATATAATTTTATGCTCTGCACAATTTTTAAAAGAGAAAAACACACAAAAAAAGCTAAGCAAAATTCAAAATATGTTAAGTATAAATATATTAAAAATAAAATTTGATATAATTTTTATAGATGAATGTCATAATGGTGCAACCACATTTAAAGCAAAAGAAATATTAAAGATGTATGGAAAAAATAGTTTTATCGTGCATATTACTGCTTCTTATACTAAAGTATTAATAGATTTTGATATTCAAAAAAGTTCATGTATTTTATGGGATATGGAAGATATCAAATATTGCAAAACATTAGATGAAGAAAAAAGCAGAAATCGTTTAATACAAAAACATGGACCTCTTATGCAAACTGTTTTCGATGAATATAATTTATTAGATAATAATTTATTAGATAAAAATTTATTAGATAAAAATATTGTTATAGAAAAAATCAAGGAAGATTATTTGAAATATCCTGAATTAATGATTTTAACTGATAAATTACATCCCGAAGTAATAGAAAAAATTAAATTGAACACTCAAGATAATAATTATGGATGGTCTATAACAGCATGTCATTTATTAAAGCAATATGTAGATGGAAAAGATGTAAAAATTGTTGATGAATTTCAGAATGAAGAACAAGTATTAAATTTATGGTATAGAGTATTTGGAAAGCGAGATGAATTTGGAATACCAGATTCAAAATTTCCAGATGTTTTTATGGAAAGAATAAAAGATATATGCAGGAAAACTCCATTAAAAAATAGATTTATCGGTGATTCAAAAGAACCAATGATTATAATGGCATTTTTACCTAATAAATACATAGATGAAATATCTAGTGCTACAAAAACATTATTGGAAAAATATAAAGTTGTTGAAGATTATATTATTTTATGTATTAATGGTAAAATTAGTGGTAATCCAAAACAATCTATAGAAAATGCAAGACTTAGAGCTAAATCTATTGGTAAAAAAGGAGTATTAGTATTAAGTGGAAAACAATGTAGCTTAGGTGTTTCTTTAGATTATTGTGATATTGTCATATTAATGAATGATAGTCAAAATTTTGACTCAAATTATCAAAAAATATTCAGATGCATGACAGAAGCAAAGCATAAAAATTATGGATTTGTAATTGATTTAAATTTAAGGAGAGCAATAGAAAGTATATTTATGAAATTTGTACATATGACCAATCAAACAGAACATCCAAGATATGTAATTCAAAAATTGCTGTCAGAAAAAATTATTAATTTAAATGGAGATCATTATTTTCAATCTCATGGACATCCAATGAGTGAATTAGACCTAGTTAGTAAATATGTTTATGATATTTATTCAGTAAATACAACTAAGAATTTAGATGATTTACTGAATAGAATACGATTTAAGAAAATCCTTCTGACAAAAGATGATCAAAAACTATTCAATGTAATGTTCAATCGTATTAAATATAAAGAATCCAAGCAAAATGCTGAACAAAATGCTGAACAAAATGCTGAGCAAAACGCTGAGCAAAATGCTGAGCAAAACGCTGAGCAAAATGCTGAACAAAACATTAAAAATGGTATAGAAGTAAAAATTGTTCATAATGAAATTGATTCAAAATCTTTAGACTTTAAATCAATGGATGATTTTATTGATTCTATATTAGCAGAAATTTCTGAAGAAAAATCTGAAGAAAATTCTGAAGAAAAAAATAATTACATGGACATAATAAAACATATTATACCATTGATGTGTTTATTAACAATTGGAAATAGTATTATATCAATTGTAGAGATGTTTGAATATGTTAAGATGCATGTAGAATTATATATTATATTAGTTAAACAGATAGTTACATGGTGGGGAGATATAGAAGACACTGAAGAAATTATAAATTTTATTCAGAAGATTTATTTAAATTATTTAGAGTCTGATGAAGAACTTAGGCAAAATGTGACACTAATTAAAGAACTATTTATAATGAATGTAAATAAATCCAAAGAATTATCTACATTAATCGATAAATATCTTATACCTCAAGATGTAGAAAAGAAAAAGAATGCTGAAGTAAGCACTCCATGTAAACTTAGATGTGAAATGTTAGATAAAATACCAATTGAATTTTGGACTACTCTTAAAAAAGTATTTGAACCCTGTGCAGGTAAAGGAGGTTTTATTATTGATATAATTGACCGTTTTATGAATGGATTAAGAGAACTTATTCCAAATGAAAAAGAAAGGTATAAAACAATAGTTGAGCAATGTTTATATTTTAGTGATATTAATCCTACTAATATTTACATTTGTAAGCTGTTAATTGATCCATACAATGAATACAAATTAAATTATAATGAAGGTAACACATTAGAATTAGACATTAAAGAAGTTTTTAATGTTGATGCATTTGATGCAGTAATCGGTAATCCGCCATATAATAAATCAAAAGACGACACGTTAAAGGGGGGATATGGTGGTAGAAGTTTATGGGACATATTTGTTGTAAAATCGTTAAATGATTGGGTAGTATGTGAAGATGGTTACTTAGTATTTGTACATCCTCCGTCATGGAGAAAACCAGGGCATTATTTGTGGGATGTTATCGGTAAAAAACAATTATTATATCTGAAAACATTCACTGAAGAAAACAGTAAAAAAATATTTGGATGTTCAACTATTGTTGATTATTATGTGTTAAAAAATACAACTATTTATAAAGAAGCTATAATTGATGGACAGGATGGTAAAACATATTCTATAAATTTGAATGATTGGAATTTCTTACCAAGCGGAGCATTTGATAATATACGACAAATATTAGGTAAAAATGAGGTTTTATATTCATCATCGATATATGATACAAGAAGACCTTATATAAATAAAACAAAATCCGAAAATAATAATTTACCAGTCGTTCATAATATGACTAAAAAAGATGGATTAGGATTCGTATATTCAAGTGAAGATAAGGGACATTTTGGGGTATCAAAAGTAATATTATCGTTTGGAAGACACCAATATCCATATAATGATTGGAAGGGTGAATATGGAATGAGCCAAATATGTTATGGACTGCAAATAAATAGTAAGGAGGATGGTGATAAAATAGTTGAAGCAATCAATAGTGTTAAATTTAAAGAAATTTTAAAATATACTAAATGGAGCACATTTCAAACAGATTGGAGAATGTTTAAGGAATTTAAACCTGATTTTTGGAAAGATTTTATAAATGAAGAACCGCCTGAAAATGTTGTTGATAATAACAAAATGGTAATTTGATTGATAATAATATATGTTATAAAAAATATTTAGAATATCAAATTACAACCAAATAAAAATAATAAGATAGCATATTAAAAGTAAAATGAACAAAAAGAAAGTATAGACCGTTATAACAAGTAGTAAAGATGAAGGTGATAATATTGTGTTAGCGATTATAGTGATATGTTTTATTAACCTTTTTTTTAAACAATATTTTATTTGAATACTATGGATAATTTTACAGTTACAACTCGTAAGTATTCAGCACCTGAAGAAAGAAGAAAAAAAAACAAAAAAAGTAAAAATAGACATTGGTATCCAGAAATGGAAACTATAGCTTTAAAGACAATGCAACAAGCTAATAATTATGCATGGATGTATAGCTATATGGCATCTAATGCCAAACAATTAGGCGATTGTTTAAATATATTTTCCGGAATGTTAGGCGGAATAGTTGGAACAACTGGAGTTGTTGCTATATTTCTAGATGATTCAACTCCAATGTGGGCGAGGCTAATACAAGTAATATCTGGTTTCTTAGTTACAATTGTTTCTGTGTTAATCAGTACATGGAGACTAACCGAGATGCAAATGAATGATAATTTAACACAAGTTAGTTATTCTCTTTTATCAAAAGATATTATGTGGCAATTAGCACAGCCACGTAAAGATAGACATGATGCACGTGAATATATAAAATCTAAATTAAGTGAAATAGAACAATTAAAAGTATCTGCACCAATTATTGATAATGGAGCAAAAAGAGCATTTCTTAGAAAATTTAAAGATATATCAATTGATATTTTTGAAGAAAAAATAGATGAAAGATTAATTAATATTATTCGTAATGATGAAAAATCAAGTTCTAGTGATTCTGAAGATGAAAAAATAAATCCTTTACAATTATTAGGCAATTTGATAATTGCATATGAATCATCAAGAGAAAAAAATGAATAAAACTACTCTTTTTAATATTTTTAATATTTTTTTAGTAAAAGAAATATTAAAAAAATATTAAAAAAATATTAAAAGAATATTAAAAGAAATATTAAAAGAAAAATATTAAAAAAATATTAAAAGAATAATATTAAAAAAAATATTAAAAGAATAATATTAAAAAAAATATTAAAAGAATAATATTAAAAAGAATAATTATTCGTTTCTAGTAAAACACCATTCAAGAATTTCCTTTACAACATCTACACCTTCTTCATATGTTCTAAAAGCCACAGCTCTGGGTTGTAGAGGTTTTCCTGTTTTATTTGAAATTTCCGCGTATTCAATAGTCATATATTTTCCTTTTATATGACTATTGAATTTTTCTTCATTTTGACTTAGACAATTATATAAGTCATATCTAGTTTTATGGTCAATTCCTTTTGGAACAACTGTAAAAGTATTATCATTAGGATCTACAGGATTTTCTACTTCACATATCCAAATAATTGCTCCTTTATCTTTACCTTTGATTCCTTTAGTGAATCCAACAACTTTAAATTCTGAATCTAAAATTGGTTTAACCTTTAGAATTAAGGATGAATGATATCCATTATATCCAGGTTGATATACTCCATCATCTTTTCTTATAATAGTTCCTTCTTTACCTTCATTCAAATATTTTTTAGTTAGTCTTTTAATATCAGAATATGACTTTACTTCATGATTAGGAACTCTTTTAATAAATTCATATTCATTTTCAAATACTTTATCTAAATATTTTTGTCTGTCTCTGCTTTTCATTTCCATATTATTTGGAAAAAATACATCAAAGACGTTATAACATAAACTTTTTTCATCGTCTTTTTTTCTTGCTTGTCCTGATATTGTAGGTAAATCTAAACCATGAGTATAAAATTCACCATCAAAATAAGGAGTTTTGAATTTATGAAATATATGTTTCATTTCTTCTTCTATTTGTGTTTTACCACTAAAATTATGACCAGTTCTTGAATACATTATAACTGTATTATTTTCATAATATATGACAGCACGAATTCCATTTAATTTAGGTTGAAGAGTTAAACCATTCTTAAAATCTTCAGATTTTAATGTAGAAGATGGTGTATCATCCATCTTTTTAACTAACATTGGAAGAATTCTTTGTTTAACATCTGAAACTATTTTTACCTTTTTAATATGTTTATTATAGATACCATTTGCATCTTTTATAGCTTGTGTTAAACAGTTTGTAGCATTTTTTTTTCCTAAATTTTTACCATCAGTAACATATGTAGGAGTAATTATTCTATCAATGTTTTCTTTACCATCCTTTTTAACATATGAGCTAACGGTTATTTCTGCTTTATAATTTGTTAAATCTGCAGTAAATAATTTTTTATCAATTCTTACATATTTTTCGTCAAATAATAATTTAATATTAATTTGCCATTCTCTCGTTTCACCTCGAGAACCCACATATGTAATCTTTTTAAATTTAATTGTATTATCTTCAATAGAAGCAGGAATTTCAACATTATTTACAATCATATTTTTTTCAGAATATAATTCAGAATATAATTCAGAATATAATTCAGAATATATTTCAGAATATATTCTGAAATAAATGATATATATTCAATATATATATTCAATTATTTTGAATATTTTCTAATGTGAATATATTCAAATATATTCAAATATATTCAAATATATTTAATATATTTGAATTTCAAATATATATAATATACTTAAAAATGGATTTAAAGACTTATGAGCAAAATCTTACAAAATTGGTTATTACAAATAATAATTACCGAAATAGTGAAGGGAAAACAAAAGAATTAGAAATTATTTTTAAAGTAAATTTTGAAGAATTTAAAAAAATGTTTAATGTTTTACAGACACATGAACATAAAAAAGAAATTATAAAATCTGTATCAATTTCAAAACATGACGAATTAAATAAAGGAAGATTAAGAAAAGAAATGTTTTTTACTGATACAAAAAAAACATCTGAAATTCTCATAAGAAAATCTCCCTTGCATGTACCAGTTTTAAATAACAATGCTGGAGTTCCTTATAAAGTTTCTTTAAAATTAGAAGAAACACAAACAAAAGATATCAAATTCAATGATAATTCATATGTTCGATTAAAAATGAGAGCTTCATTTTTAATGCCAATAGATGATATCAAATGGAAGATTGATATGACAATTACAAGAAGTTTAATAGGAAACAATGCTATTAATTCCTTAAGAACAATTATTGACCAAATGTTTTCAAATAAAACATTTGAAAATTTTGTTGAAGATCTTCCAGGTTATGAATATGAAATTGAAGCAGAATTATTAAATGATAATGTTAAAGTAGAAAATATTATTGTTGCAGTAAAAGAAATTCAAATTATGATTGACGATAAATATTTAGATAAAATATCAGTAATACAGTCATTGGGTGAATTAAAAAAATTAATAGGTACAAACAAACAAAATAGAGACAATTTATCTATAGCTTCTATATTACCAGGAGTTTATAATTTAGAATATAATGAATATAAAAATACATATTATCCACCACTGAATTATTATATAATGCGTAAAATAGATGGTAAAAGAACAGCTATTATTTTTATTAATGGAAAATGTTCAGTAATCACATCCGAAAAGGTTTTTAAATATGAAGTTAAATCAAGAACAACATCAAATTCAACTGCTGATATAACACTATTAGACTGTGAATATGTAATTACTCATGATGGTAGTGAAAAAATTTATGCGTTTGATGTATGTTATATTGCTGGTGAAGATTTAAGAAATGAACCATATGAAAATAGAATTCTTAGATTAGATGAAGCTATTGATATTATTAAAACAATTCCAGAAATTAACATAGATAAACAGTTTATGTTAAAAATAGATTCTGTAGAAGATATCAAAGGAAAAATCTTAGAAATAAGTTCTAGACCAATTGATTTTGAAACTGATGGTATTATTATGGTTCAACCAGGGAAGTCATATTCTAAAACAATTTCTATTAAATGGAAGCCCGCAGAACTAAATTCAGTTGATGTTTTAGTTAAAAAAGCACCACGAAGTGTGGTAGGGAAAGAACCATTTCTATTAAAAAAAGGATTTACAATGTATTTCTTATTTGTATCTATTAACAAATTTGTAATGTCTCAAAAAGGATTAAAACATTGTCCTGGTTATGATAAGATATTTGGAAGACTTACAACAAAAAAAATACCTATAGCATTATCATTTCCTAGTTGTCCTCTTGCATATATATTTTACCATCAAAGTGATGATCTTGATGGTAAAATATTAGAAGTCGTAGCTACAGATATTAAACAAAAATATGTAAATTGGAACATCTTAAAGATAAGAACAGATAAGATGTCAGATAAAACAAACTATGGAAATTCATATTTAACTTCTTTAAAAGTTATTCAAAATTATAATAATCCATTTAATATGGAATATCTATGGGGAGAATGGGGAGATGATTATTTTGTAAATGAGAAATCAACAGATTACAAATCTCAAACTCGTTTTATTAGTTTTGTAAAACAATCAAGAATTCAATCTATGAAATTTGCAAATTGTGTAATCGATATTGGTTCTGGAAAAGGTCAAGATTTATTTAGATATTTAAAATCTGGCATATCACATTTGATTATGATTGATAAAGATAAATCAGCATTATCTGAGTTGGTATCAAGAAGATTTAACAGCAATGAAGATTTTAAAACTATGAATACAACATTACATGTTATGAATGCTGATATTAACAATCCATATACAGAAACGATTGAAAGAATGGATGTATTTGGAATGGGAAAAGTTGAAGCAAATTATATTGTTTGTAATTTAGCATTTCATTATTTCTGTGAGAATTTTGCCAATATCAGAAATTTTGTAATGTTAGCAAAAAATTTATTAATCAAAGGTGGAAAAGTTATATTAACTATTTTGATGGGTGATGTTGTATTTAGTTTGATGAAAAAAAATAATGTTCAAGTTGGAGAAACATATGACATTATGGAAAACTCAGAACCAAAATATTCAATAAAAAAATTATATTCTAGTGAAACGTTAGAAATTTGTGGACAAAAAATAGGAGTATTATTACCATTTAGTAATGGTCAATATTATGAAGAATATCTTGTAAATACAAAAACAATTATTAGAGAATTTAAAGATAATGGATTTCAGTTATTGGAAAATACAAGTATTTCAAGTAAATTACAAGAATTTAATTTAAGCAATTCTGCAAGACTTACAGAACAAGATATTCAATGGATCTCTTTATATGGTGAATTAGTATTTCGATTAAATTAATTTATTTAGTAAAATTTCTTAGTAAAATTACTTAGTAATTTTACTTAGTAATTTTACTTAGAAATTTTGATATGCAAAATTGAATGTCAATTTTTTATTTATATCTCTAGGGCAAAGAGATACACTTAACCGTGTTCGCTACATTGTGAGCAAAAAAAAAGGGAAGGTGGAATAAAAATACCTTGGATATAATAATCTTATGATGGGGAATTATACCCTTAATCATACCCGCCCCCTTTGCAAAAGGCTTTTGTAAAGGCAAAGATCTGGAGTTTTCCCCAAACAAAAAAAGTTTTCTCCAACAACAAAAAAACTTTTTTTTATTTTTTTTACATAAAATAAAATGGATAAAAATGTATTATCGATATTGACTATAGTCATTATTTTATTAATTGTATTAGAATATGCTAAAATGAGATCAAAATATGATTGGTTATATAGTAATTATGCAACATATTATAAATTATCTCCTGCAGGTTCAACTGCAGGAATTGGACCTACTAGAATTGCTCTTACTTATGAAAGACCATGGTTAGCAAATATTATTACTACTAGACCAATTACTCCAAATGGTGCTGAATTTTTAATTAAATTAATTAAAGACTTAAATATAACAGCAGAATATCTTACAAATTCTGTTGATAATTATCAACCACCAAGTGCTAAAAATTTAAATGCTTTTTTATCTTCTGAAACAACATGGAAAAGCGATAATAATGTTTTATATAAAATTGGAGCAATTCCATGGAGTTCAGATCTTGTACAGAGATATAGAAATACATTTATAGCATGTCCATCAAATTGTATAGGTGATTTAAGTTTATTAATTCTTTGGCTATATGGATATGAAGAATATGTAAGGGAAAGATTTACTGCTTCCTCTACAAGTGTGCTAAGTGAATGGAATTTTATGTTCGCAACAAATATTCCATCACCTGTACCAACAAATAATGGATGTGATGTTTCAACAATAACTGGAAATATAATGAGTATGGGTTTAGCAGGTGCTGGTGTTGGTGCAGCAGTATCTGGTGGAAATCCAATTGGTGCATTTGTTGGATTTTTTGGAGGTGCAATTGGATCACTATTAACAAAAACTAGATGTCTTTAATGTTATTCTTCAATAGGTATAGCTTCATCTGCTAAAGATTCAGCTGTTTCTACAATATATTCAGGGAATTCATTAATTACTTCAGCATGACTTTCTTCTGCAGATTGTCTTAATTGCTGAGTTTCTGGAGATTGTTCACTATTTGCAATGTTTGTTCTTAAGTTTACATTTAATTTAGAAGCTGCAACTGTTGCAATGTCTTCAGCATTTTCCATAGTAGTTAAGCTCTCATTAATAGAATTTGAACTTCTTGCTAATTTCATAACATCAGATCCACTCATTTTTAATACAGCATCTCCAAATAAATATGCAGAACCAATTCCAATTAAAACCCATGGTGGTAAGCTAGCAATTGATGTTAATACTTTTTCAGCTTCACCCATTACAGATGAGATAGCTTTTCCCATAGGAGAAGATGAAAATTTTTTTATGTGAAACAAAACATAAGCAAAAACAATACAAGCAATTATCAAAAAAACTTGGTTTGGCTTCATTATATAACAATTTTAAAAAAAATAAAAAAAAAGAGGCGCTTTTTTTCTTTTGAACGGTGAAGGCTACCGGTGTATTTAGTTAGATATCCAACAAGGTCAATACAAACCTAGACTTGCCCTATCATGAAGTTGTCCATTTTTCATGATACAGGATTGTTATTTTATTAACAATCCTGGCTCACGCAGTCGAAACCACTAATGAGCCTACCAATGCATTACATAATTAATTGCTTAATTGTTTCATGCATTGGTTAATATATAAAAATTGATATTCAAATTTAAAATTAACTTTTTTCAATAATTTTTCATAATCAATTTATAGCAATTTTATGGCTTCATTTATAATGTTATTCATAGCGATATATGCGACTTTCTGATTCAAAAGAACTTAATGTATCATCGATATTTGTTTCATATGCTCTGATTCCATTTTTATGCCATAGTGGAACAGGTCTGGTTCCACGCTTTTTTTCATCTTCGCTCCATTTTGATGACCACGAATTGACATCTTCATAAGCACGACCTAATACATTTCTATTAACTTTGATATCAGATGTAACATAATTTTCTCCTAAATATTCTGCGATTGTTTCTTTAGAAGATTTTACTTCTCCATCACGCCATGGAGAATCATTTTCATTTGAAAATCCGGATGAATATTCATTTTTATTTGCTTGATATAATATTTCATTATTTAAATGAGTAAGACCTTTTGGTCTTAAATTATTTGTTTCTAACATATACATTGCATATGATTCATATTTATGACTCTTTCTATTATCTAAAATATATTTAAAAAATTTTGAATTTAGATAATTAACATTACCAACTATCCTGTTATTACTAATAAACATACTTAAATCTTTTTTTAAATTTTTCAAATCATATGATTTATTTTTTAATAATTCTGAAAGATATCTTATATTTGTATCTGATGTAAAAATATCCATTTTACTATATTTTAATAATTTAATAAAATTAATATATTTTTAATAAAATTAATATATTTTTAATAAAATTAATATATTTAGTTTTTAAAAAACTAAATATAATGAATACATTATTTATTTCTGTTTTTATCTTAGTGCTTGCAGTTATTATATATTTTGCAAATAAACCAAGCTCTGTAGGTAATTGTTTAGCTGGAAAAGTTGATGTATGTACAGATGATTGGGGAACGGTTACTGCAGTAAAACAATGTGGAACTGATGGTAAATATGTTCAAGGTGTTGGACCCGATGGCTGTCAAGTATCATGTCCTACAGGCACAGTACCATGTTGGAATGCTTCTACAAAAAAAGGAAGCTGTATTTCAAACACAGCTTCATGTCCATGTAATACATCATCTGATTGTTTGAATGGAGGAACATGTGATCCATCTAAATCTGTCAATTGTATTTGTCCTATAGGATTTACAGGTGCAAAATGTGAAATTAAACAAGGAGGATGTGATAATTGTGGACCTGGTGGATCATGTGTAAATGGATCTTGCGTATGCAATGATGGTTGGCAACAAGCTGCTCCAGACGGTAGCAATTTACAGTGCTCTATATGTCTTCCAGGAAGAGGTCCAATAGGATCATGCAAAGGCGTTTTAGTTAAAAATTCTGGAATTGGAATTCCTCTTCCAACTACAAACGCAACTTGCTATAATGGTGATGATTCTACATCCACATTAACAGCTGCATGTATAAATGAATTTGGAACTGCATCTGGTGCTGTGTATCAATCTTATTGTTCTAACAATACAGGTCATAATGCATGTAGAAGTGATAAATCAAAAACTCCTATAGGAAAATTAAATACGAATAGTATTTTATGTTCATTACCAAATGGATTTTTTATTGATAAAAATTATATAAATCAGCTGGGCAGTTATGTTAGTTGTAATGATAATGGTTCAAATGGTACTACACTTAGACCTACTGGTTGGTTAGGAGCTAATTATTCTGTTTAAATTGTTTAAAACATTTAAAACATTTTAAAATTGTTTAAAACATTTAAAAAACATTTTAAATTGTTTAAAACGTTTTAAACATTTAAAACATTTAACATATAATTCTTTAAAGAATGTTAAAAAAACAATATCCAATAAAAAAATCAGTTGGAATTATATTATGTAGAAAAAAGAATGAAAAATATGAAGTGTTATTGGTGAATAAAAGATATACATACGCATTTGTTGAATTTGTTCTTGGAAGATATCCAAGGGGTGATATTAGTAAAAATATAAATATTGTTAAGTATGTTAATATTTTATTAAAAGGCATGATACATGAAGAATTAATAACCTTACTCTCTTTAGATTTTAATTCCATATGGTACAGATTATGGCTAAATTGTGAACATAACGACAATTATAACAAAAAAAGATATAAATTTTATAATAGTATATTAACAGATGGTGGTGAAACGCTTACAAAATTAATAATGTCTGTTAGACAAACAAGTAAGCAATTATTATGGGAAGTTCCAAAAGGAAGACATAATTCATCCAAAGAAGAAGATTTATTATGTGCTATAAGAGAATTTAAAGAAGAAACTTCAATAGATAAAAAATATTATAGATTTCTTCCATTTGTTACAAAGAAAGTTAACTTTATAAGCAATGGTACAAGATATATTTATACATATTTTATTGCATTTGCTGATAATAAAATATCACAAACTGAAAATTTTAATATTTTACGGCCTCAACTAAAAGATATAAAAAATTTATCTGAAACTGGAGATGTTAAATGGTTCAATATTGAACATATAAGATTAATTGATAATGAAAAAAAATTGGAAAAATTATTAATTCCAGCTTTTAATCTAGTTAAGAAATTTGTAAACAATAAATGGGATAAGAGAACTTCATAAATTTAGCAAAAATTTCTCTTTTCAGTAAAATATTTATATAATTGCTTCCTTCTCTCCATGTCATTTTCTTTTTTAGTTTTTTCCATCTCTTCTTCTACTTCCTTTTGAATTTCTATAAATTCCTTATCTTCATCAAGTAGCATCTTAACTACGTATTCACGATAATTGTTAATTTTATTATGTTCACATCTCTTATTTTCATGTCTGAACATTAAAACTAAATATTCGGCTTGGAGCCTTAGAAATGCTTCTCTTGTATCTAATTTAGCAGTTGAATGTTTCATTAAATATTTTCTAAAAACAACTTCATTATACTTTTTCATTTGAACCATCCAACGTAAAACTAAAGGAAAACTATTCGTAAAATCACTGTACTTAGTTTGAATTTTTTCTAATTCATTTGATTCTTTAACATCCTTAACTTCATTCCAAATAGTATTTCCAATATTTACAACTTCATCTAATGTTGCATGTGGAGTATTGACCCCAGAAGAAACTGCAAATTCATTATAAATATAATTATCCATAATTATATTTATAATAAATTATATATTATATCTTTATTTTTCTTATTGGATATTCTTATTGGATAAGTTTAAAGTGAATAGCTAATACACCCTGTCTTTCTTGTTGTTCAGTGTAAAATTGACGATATACAGCAATTCCATCAGCAATAGATTTAATACCAGGTAATGTTTTACTTAATCCTTCAGTTGATAAATATTCTTCAAATGAATCATAATTTACAATTTTTTTAATAATAGCTTTAATATTTTCTTTATTATTTTCAAATTTAACAATATCGTCTTTTTTTAACAACTTAAATATGCCGTTATTTATTCTACCTTCTATTTTCTTTTTTCCTTCTTTAATGTAATCAAACCATGGATTTTGAACATTAATTATATGTTCTGAAGAGGTTATAAAATCATTAATATTTGATGGAATATCAAATGATACTTTTTTGGAAGTTTTTTCTTTAGATTTATCTTCAGATTTATCTTCAGATTCGTCTTCAGATTCATCTGTGTTATATGTAAAAATTTGCACTTTTGTATCATAACCACCAGTTAAAGGATTCATATGATGTAATAGATGTGAATAATCTTCATCATCGCTATCCCACATGTGATTAATTTTTTTTGAATTCGTCAAAGATAAATTTTTAATTTCTCCAAAATTTGACATAATTAGAGATGATTTATTCATTGTCTATAAAAGTATAAAAAAAAGTGTTCAATTGTTTTTAATTTTTAACAAAAAACTATCTTGCTGGATTTTTTAAATTTTCAATTCTAGCTGAAACAATATTATATATATGAGTTATTGTTAATTTATTTTTTTCTTCAACAAGATCTAAATTAATATCTATATTATTTTTATTCATAGATTTCATTATAACTTCATCACCTATTTCTAATAAAACAATAGACAAAATTGCTTTTTTAGATTCATTGTTTAGTAATGAAGCATTTTCTGTAATAAAATTCTTTTGTTTAAATAATGAAGGTAATTGACTCATTATATTATATTAAATTTTTTTATTTAATTAAGATTGTAAACTAGAAATGCTTCTCCATACAGATTTTTGATTATTTATAATTTCATCATCAAAGAGTTCAACAAATTCTTTTCCCATTACAAGATGGTTTCTAATTGAAATTAAAATGTCGTTAAAAACCACAGAAGGATGTACTTCAATTGCATTTTTTAAATCCTCATTTTCCTCATTTTTTAAAAACACAAATGGTGATGAATTATATATATGTAGATTTCTGAAGCAATATAATGGTAATTTAGTTTCTTCTGTTAGATTTTCTACATAGTCCATTATATCTATTTTATCTGTAGAATTTTCTATTTTTGGACCATACCATAAAGTATCATTTTCTAAGTCTTTTTTTTCATTCTTAAATGAGTGAAACAATTTTTCAAGAAAAATTATCTTCTCTTTCTGTTTCTCAGATAATGAATTTCTGATATTAAGTTCCCTAGTTATTTCAGGTAATAAATCTTTAAGATCTCTTAATGATTTTTCATTAAGAGATCCTATTATTTTATATATTGGATATGTTTTTTCACATGTCATCAATTTTGCGGAAATGCTAATTGTTTCTGCAAATGGATCATATTGAACATTTCTAACTTGAACTATTATTTTTTGTCCTAATACTAAATTTTCAGATTGTTTATTTGGCTGAATTGCAATCAACGCTTTGATTGGTGCCATATTACTTATTTTTTTTTCATAAATACAAATCTTCATTTGGTCTGTATTATAAATAACATTAGCTCCAACTAATATATCATTGATACCAAAAATTACAACCGTAGCTAAAAATTCAATGTCTACAGTAAATATAGAATCAATACTTGTAAAGTCAATATATTGATTTGACTTTTTAATAATTCTATCAACACTAATAATATATGAATTTCCAAAACATTTACCATAAAATTTATTAGTTAATTGTTCCATAAAATCTAAATTTAGAGAATCATTTTTTAAGCGACAAATAAATTGTCGTTGAAAAATCATCTTATATATATTAAATTAATTATAAATTCAATTTATTATAACTTTGTAGTACTGTATTGTACAGTTATATATTAATGGTTTGAACTCGTTCGTTAAATAGATATAGCCATCTAATTCCATTAGTCATTCCATCTAATTTTGATCTTGATTCTTCTTCAAGAGCTAATAAATATAATTTTATAGTTTCACATAGCTCTAATGTATTAGGAAATTGTTTTTTTGCATATAAATTAAATTTAGCTAAAAATCCTAACTGAGCATTTAATTGCATACCACTTCCTCCTGTTTTTCTTTCTATTTTCTTAAATAATATAGATCTTTTTTGCAACTCTTCCATTAACATGTTATAATAATTTATAAGTTCATCTCTCGTTCTAGTTTCACAAACTGCACCTCGAATTAAATTTCTGTTATCACTATTTTTTATCTTAGACACTGAAGTCATTTGTTCTTGAATTGGTGGTCTTGTTTTAAATTTAAGCTTTGCACCTGAAACGATATCCTGAGTATTTACATTTTTTTCGTCAACAGATACAAAACCAATAATAATATTATTTTCATTATATCTTCTACTTATGGCAAAATCGGAATGACTAGCGCCATACCATGTATTATCTATAGAATTATATAATATAACAGATTCAATAGTTACATATCCGATAATATCCGTTGGTTTTTTTAATTTAGAACCTCTAAATAATTTTGAAGAAATAGGAGTATTTGCATCAGCAATTGTTATAACAATTCTAAACCTTCTATATAATTCTCTCATTCTTTCATCGTCAATTGTAATTTGTTTTTCAGGATTTAGAATAAGTTCTTTAATTAATCTAAAATGAAATGTTGAACTATATTCTAATAGTGATAATTCAGGTGTTGATTTTGAATCTGATGATAAATAAGTCTTATTAAAATCACTAATAAGAAATGTCCAATTCAAACTAGATTTAATATTTTTTACATATGAAGACACATCTATTTTAATTGTAGATTCTATAATCGGTTTTCTAAGATATGATTCAATATCTAATATGGGAGTTCTATCTGGTCTAATATTAGTTAATATATAATAATCATCTACTAAAGTAATCATTTTTGTACCAATTGGAGTCTGTAGACGTTTAAGTGCTAATGCATAATTATCTTCTTCAAATAATGATGTATCATAATTAACACCTCTAATTTTTCCAGTCTTAATAGCGTTCCATAAATCTTCATATTTCCATACTGGTCTAATTTCAAATAATAATTTGCATATACCAATAATAATATTTACTTCAATATCACTATAACCATATGCAAAAAATGTTGATTTATTAATTTGTTTATTTGATTTTTCAATTACAGGTTTATAAGGAATAACGTCAATATTAGCAGATAATTTATTATCAACATTTAATATCCTGTTAATATTTTCATAATTTGTAAATCCATCAATGGCATATTTATGAAGTGCTTTTTCAACTTCTTGAATTACTAAATATTCTTTTCCTTTATCGATATATTTTTGTAGTTCAGGAGTAGTTTGTTCTTCCATAGTAGATACAAATATTTTAATTATTACATTTCTTTGATTTTGCGGGAGATCAATATGAGATTCCTTTCTGACAACGCGACCAAACACTTGAATAAGTGTTGGATAATCTGTAGGTAAACTTGCTATGATTTGTGTACGAATTGCTTTGAAATTTAATCCTTCTCTAATAATTTTACTTCCTAAAATAACTCTTATTTGATATCCATTAATATTTGATAATTTATTAAATTTAGCAATACTTTTTGTCATGTATAATTTATCTATATCGCTGTGTGCAATAATAAATCTTAATGGAATATATTCATGCGGCATGTCCTTATGTTTAATTCTTTCAATTCCACATATCGAACATAATGTAGAATCTATAGGAGATGATGTTTCATCAATAAATCCATGAGTTTTAAATATTTCTTGCAATAATAAAACTCCAGACATTCTTACTCTATGATGATATACCATAATTTTACCGGGCCCAGCTCTTATTGTTGCTAGAATTTCTTTCATAATCATTGCATATTTAGTGCTATATATAGGCAAAGATTCAGGATTTAAAAAACTACCAGTAATTATATTAGTTGATGCAGATATATTATAATCTGAGCCTTTTGCTACATAAATTCCTGTATTTTCTTTCCAATCATCTGATGCTGACATTATTTTTGTATAAATATCATTAGAATTGTATAGGCCAATATCAGAATCAGGATTTGGAAATACCATATCATTTAATGAGTAAGTATTTGATGTTAAACCTTTAGTAAATTCGGCATTTCTAAGTTTATATTCATGTAGTAGTGTATTTTTATGGAGTGTACTCATAGGGCATTTAGTTATTTTTAGATATGGAACATTATCTAATGTTTCACCTTCGAATATTCTTTTTGGATATAAATTAATATTAGTATCTAATAAAAAAGAGATTCTACAAGCTGCTAATTGTGCTATTTTTTCAATAGCTCCTGGTTTTAATTGTGAAGCAAGATATACTTCATTTTCATCTGAGGCTGTTCTAGAGAAAAAATCAGACCTTTTAAGAGATACATTTCCTGGTAAAAAATTCTTAGGAACTAATAAATTTAATAAATCAATAATTTCTGAAGAATTTCCAGTTAATGGGGTTGCTGACATAAAAACAGCTCTAGGTGCTCTATCTCCTAATTTATCGAGAACATATTGAATTGCTATTCCATAATTATTTTTATTTAAAATATTATAAACATTGTGTATCTCATCAGCAATAATTAATCCATTTGCCATATTATTTAATAGTTGTTCATTTATAATAACATTACCATTTTTTACCTCTTTTAAAATTTCTTCTTCAAAAGAGCTATCTTTCCTTCCATATAAACTTTGAATATCAAATTTTCTATCTGCACCCACTTTAGTAATTTTAAATAAGTCATTTGCAAATTCTTTGTATCCATAAAATGTATAATATCCTCTTCTTGTTCTATCTGTTATGCGTCGTCTTATAGAACCTAAATAACCAGATAAGTGTTTACTTTCTTGTGAATGTGCTCCACTTATGCTAACTTTTTCTCTTAATAATTTAAGTTCTAATAATTCCTCTTGTGAAATAAATCCAAATTCACTATATTTTAACATATCTTCTTGAATTGTCTCTTTTGCAGTAAAACTTATAATGTATACATTCGGGGTTTCTTCTCCAAATGAATTTCTTATAATAAATTGTTTTATAAATTCCTGCGAGATGCTAATTGCTGCTATAGATTTACCTACACCAGTTTGCCATTTAATTAATATTCTATTGAATCTTGTATTTGGATTTTGAAAATTTTTGATAAATGTTTGCGCACCACTTAAATTAAGTCCAGGTAAAAATAAATTTGTAGTTGGTAGTGGTATAAATTCAGATTTTATCTTTGTTTCAGTTTCATTATTAGATGTCTGAAATTCTTTTCTTGTAGATATATCCTCTAAGAATGATATTATTTTGCTTTCATTAAAATCTTGAGAATTTAAATTAGGTAAATCTTTATAAGACATTTTTATATGTCTTTATTATTTTTATTTAAAAAAAAAGGAGAAATTATTAATCAGACACGTTGATATCTTCAATTAGTTCATCTAATTCATTTTTTTCTTTAACTTTAAAAGGTGAACTTTTTGAAAATAAAGAACTTACAAATTTCCAAATGAAATAGATGATAACAACAATTAGCACAATAGATGTCAGCATACTGTGATTTTTAACAAAAGTAGAAACCTTTGTTAAAATATTAGGCTTGCATTCAGTATCAGTCATTATATATATATTTTTTAAAAAAGATTTTTTTAAAAAAGATTTAAATTATTTAAGGAGCACTTTGAAGTCGCATCATCTCTTGTAATTGATGTTCAGAAAGAGCTCCACAGTAGTCAGATCCAACATCGCTACCAAGTGCCTTAAGACTACAAGCCTCAACCGAAGCTGCCAGATTCGAATGCGGTTGAGAAGGAGGAGAGCTCATATGATACACTGACGATTGAGATTCAGTTGTTGAACCGCTTCCAAAATCTCCAACACTACCAGCATTACCATTTCCTAGTTGCCACATTCTCTGATTTCCATGAAACGATGAAGTTTTTTTACATGCACTCAGCCTACGATATAAGCTAATAGTTAAATAAATTAAATAAATAACGAAAACAACCATAAGAACCATATACATAGTCTTATGTGCAGAGACATGCTTTTTCATCTTATCTAAATATTCACCAGCTGAAGACGACATTTTAATACTATATATTATTTAAAAATAAAAATATATAAATTAATTATTATTCTTATTAATTCATATTCTATTTTTATGAATAATATATATTCATATGATGAATACATATGAATAGAATAAAATATAAATAATTGAAATAATAATATTATTAAATATAAAACATGAGTGTATTTCAAATTGTTAAAACAATTATTGCTAATAATGGATTTTTTAATAAAAGAGGGGTAATCTTAGATGATAATGGATTATCTACTGATAATAAAATTATATCTTCATGTGAAAATCAGTTCATAAAGTTAGAATCAAAAAGAATACAACCAAGGGGTGAACGAATCAATTTCATTATTTTGATATTATGTGAAGATAGTAAATATTCAACTCAGAGTCCTAAATTAAAAGAATTGTTAAAAAATACACTTGCAGTTGTTAATATTGATGCCTTAGATGAATTAATTATTATTGTTGAAGATTCATTCTTTTTAAAAAAAAACATGTTAGATGCTATATTTGAATTAAAAAAACAGGGCTCATCAAAATATGATCCTGAAGGTATGCTTCCATATTTTAATGCATATCCATTCAGAAATTTCATTTTCAATGTCCCAGAAAATGTAGCAGTTAATAGACATGAAATTATTGATGAAAAAGAATTTAATGAAACATTTAAATATAGAAGACCAACTGATTTTCCTATAATATTTAGTTCAGATCCACCAATTATTTGGAATGGTGCCAAACATGACCAAATTGTAAAAATTTATCGTAAAGATATGTCAATTTATTATCGGAGAGTTGTAAATGCTTAATTTTTATATAACTCCCTTAGAAAATTCTCAGGATTATCGGAATTTAAAGCATTTGAAACATTCTCATTAAATACATTAATGAGTGATATAGCTGTAGTTAAAAATTCTTCATCTCTGTTTACATTTACAAAATTTAATTCGAATAATTTCCATGAAATTATTCCAATTATTTTTTTTGATTTTTTTAGATATTTATGCACAGCCTGTATTCTTTCATCTCTTGTATGAAGATTTATTCCACGACCATCGTTAAAACATGGAGGCATAATTTCTATTGATAATTTCGTTTGATCTATCATATTTATAATTGTATGAAACTGAGATTTTGGTAATATTCCAATATCTATTAATTTTGATTGATTAATAAGATAATTTCTACATTGATGTAGTAAAAAATCGATATCATCATCTTCTATATATACTCCAATCATACTCCATGCAATAGGTTGATTTTCATAATTATCATTATGTAATTCTTTATCATATTCTACGTTATTACCTAAATCATTAAATGAACATTTTCTGAATACTGCCTCACAATATAGACCAAAATCTACAAAGGTATTCATAGATACACCCATTTGCACTTGTGAATAATAATTGCTAGGAATTTTTCCTTCAGAAATTACACGGCTTATAGGACATTTTAATTCAAGTAATATAATTTTTAATATAGTTTCTATAGAAGAATCCATATCAGTAGTATATATTTTTTCATCGCACGTTCTCAATACTACAAAACCATCTGGGCTATATCTCATAACATCTTTCACTAAACATACATTTGTCCCTTTAATTTCGTGTCCAAAAATTATTTGAAGAATAGAAATAAATACATCTTCAAATAATTTACCCCAACTACAAGCAAAGAATGATTGAAATTTTTCTGGTTTTTTTATTTTAGATAATGCTAATTGCAATTTTGATTTATATGGATTTTTAATTAACGTTCCAATTTCAGAACCTCCAATTGTTTTTTTAGATAACTCAAACCATTCATCAGAACCTTGCAATGGTCCACTATGTTTTTTTATTTCATCATCTAAAGTATCCGAAAGCTTTTTATATTCTTCTTGATTAAACATTCCAATTTAAATGAAAATTTAAATGAATTTGTCAGCTTGTTGACAAATAACAAACTTATTAACTAACAAATGTTTTTATTCAAATGTTTATTATAAATGTTTTATTCAAATGTTTTATTATAAATTTCTACACCATCGTCTGTTTCTCTAAATAGAATAATATTATTAGTACTTAAAAATATCATCCATTGACATTCTAATCTATTTTCATAGCTTGCTCTTATTGCTGCACTTGGAATAACTGGAGTAAATAATGAGTCATCTGGAAAAAATATTAATAGAATATGACATCTAAATAATATTGGAAAGTATGAATTATAATCATAAATATCATGTATGATATGTGATTCTATAATTTTAAATTCAGTATTTTTTTTAATATCAACTTCTATTTTTACCCATGATATATTAGTAAATAATTGAGAATTCATTAAATTTATAATATTGTTCCATTTAAGGTTTAGTATATCTTGAGGTGCCATTTGACTTAATTTAACTTTATTTATTTCAAATGATTTTGTATTTCTTTGATTTTCTAAAGGAAGAATATCAGGAACTTCTGATAATTTAATGCAAGGTTTATATCTAAAATGTGCAATAAATCCAATTTCATTAATAATTTTCATAATTGACTTAATGCAAGAAACAACACTATTAGAACATCTATGTTTATATAAATTAGAAATGTGAGATAATATTTCATGTGGATTTTTTGAATATATATTTTTTAACAATTCAGAGGCTCTGATGATATATGTTCCTTCTGGTGATATAATAAAATGCCATGCTAATATATTTGATGTACAATTTGATAATATAAAAATTAAATCAGCTTCTGATGGTGGTTCATAATGATTTCCATTGTATCTATAAGAGGGATGTGAATGGAAATTTAACAATGATCTATTATGTGGCATAGATGACCATAAATTTCCATTGCGTATTTTAGGAGCTAATAGTTTTCCATTTTTTAGTGTAATATCTCCTGAAATTTCTTGGACAAATGAACATGGTAGACTTGATAATTTCTTATCAAAATCTGACCAATCTAATTCTAAAATATTAATATCGGATAATTTCTTAATTTCTGCCTTTCTAGTTGCTTCATTTTTCATAGACTTAATATCAAATCTTAATTCAGTATCTCTTATCTCACCTTCATATATAATAAACCCGAGTTTTCTTAGGTATTTTAGATAATCTTTTAACATTATTTTATGTGGAGGGTTTCCGTATAATCTTGGAGTTATCCATTCTAAAATATCATCTGCTGATATTTCAATAATATTTCCTTCTGAATGATTCATTCGAATAGCACAGCATAACTCTGGACTATCAATAACAACCCACGAGTAAAATCTCCCACTTGTATAAAATGAGGTAAATTTTAAATGTTCTGTAGTTAAAAGAGTTGTTCTAGATTTATCATCTTTATATTTACATATACCATAATATATAGATTCATTAAGTGTTGTAGTTATCACATTTCCATTTACAATCTTAAAATAATAATTTCCGCTAAGTGGTAGACCTTTATCAACTATATGTTTTGGAGGTGTTTTTGCATAAAAATCAATTTCATTTCCTCTTGTCATATTACCCCCTTCCTTTTTTCTTTCACGAAGACTATCAATTACTTTGTTAATTTTTAAAGAAATTTCAGATTGTAGTTTTTCCATTTCTTCAATATAAGGCACAACTTTTTCTTCTAATGCAATTACCTCATCATCATTTTCAACATTAACATAATCATCTGGTAATACACTACTAGTTATAAAATTTGTAATATTTTCTTCTTTATTTTCTTTTTTATTTTCTTTAGATTTCAAAGAAAATAAAGAAGATGAAATTTTATCTATATTTTTAGAGAGTTGAAGTAAATTATTAATATTATAAGTATCTATTTGATTTATATTTTTGATATCATTAGATGTTAAAGGAGGGATGTTTATATAATTTTTAGTTGATAGATCTGAAAGCATATTATCTTCTATATATTTCATTTCATTAGATAGTTCCTCCAACGATAATGAAAATGATTGTTTATGATGAGATAAAACAGATTGTACTACATCCATAGAACTTATATAAGTTCTATTTGGGTAATGTATTTTGGGTCTATCCTTTAAGGTATTCCATCTTGCATTTCTTTTATTAATTTCATATTCACCCCATCCACCAATTACATAACTAACACCACCTATTTTAATCATTTGCGTATTGCGTATTTGTATATTATAATTATACAAATTATACAAATTATAATATACAAATGAATAATACACAAATGCGTAATACACAAATGCATAATACACAAAAGAATAATACACAAAAAAATAAAGAAAAAAAATTAGATACAGTACTCACACCATCAGAATGTATTAATGAAGATTCAGAAGTGTGTGCATCAAATGATATACAAAATATACTTGTATATTTTGTTAATAAAAAAACAAATGAGTCAGAAAATTCACCACTTAAAGCATTAGAAAAAGCTGAAGAATTATTAGATTGTGATGGAGAATCATGTGTAATTACGCATCCAGAATTTAAAAAATATGCTTCTAAACATGGCATAAGAGAAAAGGATATTCAAAAGGAATTACATTTAAGATATAAAACATATGGGCCTCGTAATTCTACAGAATTGTTAAACAATTACAATATCGATGATACTTTAAGAATATGGGCTAGAAAACATATTAACTTTTTTCCATGTCCTTTTGCGATGATGGATTTTGATACAAATGGAGATTTATTTGGGAAAATCAAATTCGATAAAATGTTAGATGGTCATATGAATGCTTATTTAGGTCCTTCAATTGGAGATGTTAAAAGAAAATTCAATTGTATGGGATGTGTAGTTAATACAGATGTTAGTACTGGACCTGGAATACATTGGGTTGCTGTTTTTGTTGATTGTAGAAGTTATCCATGGACTATAGAATATTTTAATAGCGTTGGTAGACCTCCTCCGAAAGTCATGGTCAATTGGATGGAAAAAAATAGGGCACATTTAATAAATTATCTGAGACATCAAAATATAGATATCGAAGTAAAAACTATATCAGTTACAAATGTAGATCATCAAGATTCTCAAACAGAATGTGGTCTTTATTCCTTATTTTATATAAGGAAACGTTTAGAAGGTGCAAATTATACATATTTTATGGGAAAGCAAATTCCCGACGAATTAATGATAGAATTCAGAAAAAGAATATTCAGAAAATCATAAATTAATGAAAATATTAATAAAACAATTAATTAAAATTATTTTTTAAATAATTTTTAAATTACTTATATATATTGAATCAATTATGCCTTCGGATAAAAAGATGAGTCCTATGAAAGTTGGCCTTATGGTGCTTCTGGTTTTAGTTGTTGTTTATTTGGTGCTTCTGTATTTTTGCAAGCTTCCTTCTTCTATGGTTCCTTCTAGCTGGCAACCCTCGCGATGTGCAACTGTTGGACCTGCACCTACCGCGTCCAGACGTTAAGTTTATTTTAAATTTGTTTTTTATTTTTTTTAAGTATAATGATTGTAGTAATTTGTATTATTCTTTTGCTTCTTCTATTATTTAAAAAAACACATAAACCATTAATTTTAATTGATAATAGATGTGTTTTAAATGAAACATCAATAGAAGAAGTTTCTAATTCTCCATTTTCAAGCGAGCCAAATAAAAAATTATCATCATCAGATATATTATTTTTAAACTCAGCTAAGCAAAGAATCACATATGATATTTCTAAAACATTAGAAGATAATCTAACAAATTTATTATCTACCGATCATGAATATTTAGTAAATTGAAATCAGAATTTAATAATATATAAAATGGATCAATTTATTGAGGAAATATTGTCAGAAATTCCTGAAAATTATAAAATGGCTGAAAATACAGCATCTTCAAATGACTTTAAAATTATGGATATTAAAGAGCATATTCGTAAGAAATCTATGTGGGCTGGTTCCAATGAAAAAGTATCTATGGGTCTTCTTGGGCTAGACGATAAAAACAAGCTATGTGAGATAAAAAACCATCACACACCTTCTTTAATTAAATCATTTGATGAATTAATTGTAAATGCTTCTGATGCATCATCAAATAAAAAAAATAAGGTAACTTACATTGAAGTTACATTTCATAAAACTAATGGTTTTATGATTTGTAATAATGGTAAAGGTATAATTATAAAGAAAATTGACAAAACTATTTACAATGTGGAAGCAATGTTTTCGATACCATTTTCAACAACAAACTCAGATAAAAAGCAAAGTGATGCAGCTATCAAAGGAGGTACAAATGGATTAGGTGCAAAAATTGCTAATTGTAAAGCTGAAACATTTCAAGTTGAAGTTTGTGATGGAAAATATTCTTATTCACAATTGTGGAAAAATTGTTTATCTGAAAGATATAATCCGGTAATTGTTGATAGCAGTGAATCATATGTGAAAGTAATTATGAAACCTAAATATGTTGAAATAGGATATACTCAACGATTAAGCGATGCTGATTTTAATGATATTACTATGTGGTTAAGATTAAGACTTCATTATATTGCAACATATTTAGGTGAAGATGTATCTGTTTCATTTAATGGAGTGCGTTGCTTAACTACAGATTTAAGTAAATTATCAATTACATTACTAGGTGAAGATATTCAAACTGTTATGCATACAACAATGAAATCAAAAGCAGAAGCTTTTAAAAAATTTAATTGGGATATTGCAATATCATTAGTTCCAAAAGGTAAAAAGATAATTAATAATCTAGCAATTGTAAATGGTGTAATTAGTAATAAAGGTTCTCATATTCAGCATGTGAAAAAAATTATTACCGCACATATTGATTCTAAACTTGAAAAAGTTTTAGGTAAAAAAGGAAAAAATGATAAAAAAACAATCTCAACAAAAGAAATATTATCTAGTATTTGTATTTTTATGAAATGCATAATTCCAGGCGTTGATTGGAATAGTCAAACAAAAGACGAAGTGCAAATTTCATCTGACATTGTTAATCAATATTCAATTAATATGACATTTCTAAACCAATTATCAAATATTGTTTCGGAAAAATTATTAATGTCTCAATCGTCAAAACAGACGAAATCTATAGTTAATAATAAACATAGAAAATCTGTATTATGCAATACTAATGAAAAAAAGAATACATATCTTGTAGTTGCAGAAGGTGATAGCGCTATTACTTTGATTATTGCAGGAGCATCAAATTCAAGATTAAAAAATGGAAGGTCATTGCTTGATTACATTGGAATAATTAGTATTCAAGGTGTTATTTTAAATGCGGCAAGAGAAATTAAGGAATGTGAAACTCAAGACGGTGAAACATTTTTGGTAAGAAATGCAAAATTACAAAATAATAAACGATTAATAGAATTAGCAGAAGCTTTTGGACTTCGTTATGATTGTAAATATGAAACAAAACAAGAAATTGATACATTACATTATGGAAAAATGTTATTATGTGTTGATCAAGATTTAGATGGAATTGGTAAAATTGCTCCTTTAGTTTTAGTATGGCTAAATTTATTTTGGCCCGCTTTATTAAAAAATGGAATAATTTGTAGACTAAGAACTCCAATTATTAGATTATATTCTAAGAAAAAATCTGAAGAACCTTTAGAATTTTATTCAGAACATGAAATGATAAAAATTATTGATTCTTTAAATATGTCTAATTACAGAGTTCAATATTACAAAGGACTTGCTACACATGATGATAAAGAAGCAAGAAAAATGTTTGAAGAAAAAAAGTTCAAATCTGAAATCTTTACATATAATTTAGATGGTTCTAATAAATATATTAGTTCTGTATTTAATATATATTTTGGAGCTGATCCAAGTTTAAGAAAAAAAGAGTTAATAATTCCTGTTAAGCAATTAACAGATGAAGATAGAACAGAATGTGAAAACGAGAAAAAAATATTTATGGTAAAAGAAGCTTTAAATATTGATACTAAATCATTTAAATTAGATGATTTAAAAAGGAAAATCCCTAGTGTTATTGATGGCTTAAATATTTCAAGAAGGAAAATTCTTGCAGGTGCTATACATATGTTTGCAAATCGTTCTGATCCAGTGAAAGTTTTTCAATTGGGTGGACACACTGCAGAATATTGTAATTATCATCATGGTGATGCTTCATTAAATTCTTCTATTATAACAATGGCACAGACATATAATTGGAAAATTCCATTTTTAATTGGAGTTGGTCAATTTGGTTCTAGACATGGACATGAAGCAGGTTCACCGAGATATATCGGTGTAATTCCTTCTAAGATTGCATATAAATTAATAAAGAAAGAAGATGAATATTTTCTTGATTATTACAATGATGATGGTAAGACATCTACAGAACCAACTTTTTATATTCCAATTTTACCTCCAGTATTAAATGATTACAAGAGTGTCAGTGAAGGATGGAACCATGTAAGCTATTCCAGAGATATAAAATCAGTTTTGGATGTTGTAAATGCATATATTGAAGGTGATACAAAGCTCATTTCTATAGCTGATAGGCTTATAACCGAAGGGCATACTGAAGAAATTTGTTCAGTTATAGATAATTTATCTAAAATATGGAATTTACCTCCTAATACATCTAATTTTAAAGGTAGAATTGTCGAATATAAAAATACAATTTATAGTGTTGGTATTTATAAATTGGAAAAAAATAAAATTATTATTGAAGAATTACCTATTGGAGTTCAAACGTTAAAATATATTGAAAATTTAACAAAGAAAATGGAAGTTAAAGATTCTAATTATTGTAATTGGATTTCTTCTGTAAATGACAAAAGCGATACTACCAATGTAAAAGTTGAAATTGTTCTTTATTCCTCTCATAAAATCAAAGAAAATTATGGTAATGAAACATTTGATTCAGTTGAAGAATTTCTCCTATTGAGGTCAGCAATGCATTCGTTCTTAAATTATTATGGAACTAATAACTCTATATTAGAATTTAAACATTATTTATCAGTTATATTATATTGGGCACCTCACAGAAGAAATCTTTATGAAACAAGAATAAATCGTAGCAAAATCTTAAAAACATATCAAATAACAGAACTTAAAGAAATAGTTCGTTATGCTTCTATGTCTCACGAATTAAAAGTTTCAACATTAGCTGATTATGATGAAGCATATGCAATATTAAAAAGTCATAATTTCGTTCCCATTAATCATAAAATTCTTCATAGTCCAGCTCAAACAAAAAATGAAGAATTAGTTGATAAAATAACTCGAGAACCAGATGCAAATTATGATTATCTTCTTAATTTACGTGAAAGAGATTTAATCAAAACAAATATTAGTAAAAAAGAAGATAATATTATTTCACTACAAGAAGAGTTAAATAATATTATCGGTTTATTAAGCGAGCGCCCAATTATTGGAGCAAGTTTATGGAAAAAAGAAATTACAGAATTACTAAAAGATATATCTATTTAAGCTTAAATAGAGATTTAAAATTAAATAGAATCGCTAAGAGATATGATTTCAGTTTTAAGTCTTTCAAGTTCTTCTAAACTTTTTGAAACTACTTTATTAATCAATTGATTAATATTAGAATCGTATTTGATTTTTATTTCTAATTTTTTTTCATGTACAATAACTTTATATACAACAAATGAAATATTTGGTTCAATATCTATAACATATCTACAAAACAAACCACCTAAACTATGACATTCGTTATAAATGTGCATAGTAGCTTCATTTAATCCATTATCTAATTGGATTATGTTTAGATATAAATTTTGAAAAGTTACAGTTTCAGTATCAGATTTTTGATGTTTCTTATTTAATGCTCCGATAATGCTAAATTTGTCAATTAATGATTGACAAGTATAATTCAAAATAGAATATAATACATTTTTTGATTCATTATTTGTAACAGTAACAACACCACTAAATTGAAAAGATGTTGGATTTAATTGTACGCTAGGTACAGTATAACCACTATTATACGCATTTTTACTATCTCTTAAATGTGTTTCACTTTCAGGTAATAAAGGAATATCATTATATTTAAAAACTACTCTGGATACTTGGCTGAATTTAACATTTTGTTTTGGATCTCCATATTCAAATCCAATAGTCATTCTAAGTATATCTCCAGGTCTTACCATTGAAATTATAATTTTTGGATCAAATAATTCAATACCGTTTAAATTAGTGGATGTTGTCATTTCTTCTAATCGGACATATCTACTAATTGGTGTATTGTTTTGAATATCTATTTTATATTCTAATGTTTCAAGCAATTTACTATCAGCAAATGGAACTCTTAAATTTTCTAATTCATTCTTGATGAATAAAATAGAAACCATGTTTTCAGTAGTTGATGGATCAAATGCTATTACTTTAAAAGTCCATCCCCATACAAGATACATTTCTCGCCTAAAAGCATTTGCAAATTGCAATGTTGTATTGTTTAAATTAAATGAAAATTCCATTGGACAAATATTTGGAATTTTACCATTATGAAAATTTGATATAATTTTCTTTACTTCAGCATTAGCTGAAGTACCTAATAATTCTCTTGTTATTTTTATATCTGAAATTGTGGTCATTATTGTATATTTAATATATTATTTATTTTCAATTTTTAAAATTCGTCTTTTTAAAAATATAAAAAATATATATATAAAATGTCTACATTATTTATTTTAGATAATAAACAGTCAAATCAAATAAATTTAAAGTTATTAAGATATATATATAATAATCTTGATACTATACATGTAAAAGTGAAAAAGGTCGATAGAAACATAATGGAAGTACTTAAAAAAAATAAAATTACAAGATTGCCCGTTTTAATCGTCAAGAACAATACATACATTGGATTATCAGAAATAATGAATTATTGTGAAAAACTTAAGAAAGACAATTCTCTTGGATTTAATAATTCTAACACTCTCGAAAAATATTATGAAGAAGAATTAAAATCAAACGAAGAAGAAACTTCACTTGGTGAGGAAATAAAAAAAAATACACGAAATAATGGCAATGTAAATGGCAATGCTAAAAGTAATAATACTTTTAGTAATAATGCTAAAAGTAATAATACTTTTAGTAATAATGGTAATAATGGTAATAATACTTTTAGTAATAATGGTAATAATACTTTTAGTAATAATGGTAATGATAATATTACTAAAAGTAATAATAAAAAAGAGATTCAAGATGATGAAGATTCAAAAGATGATATGATGATAAATGCCTATTTGACAAATATGCATTTATCTATGAATTAATAGAAATACCTAAATATTCAATATATTCATCTAGTAAATTAATTACTAACTGTTTATATTCTGTTTTTTCAGATGGTTCTAATAGCTTGATACATTCCTTTACTTTTGGAATTAAATATGCAACTAATTCTGCTTTTTTTTCATTTACACTTTCTTTAATTTCACTATCATATGAATTTTCGAGGAAAAAATCTTCAGATTTTTCATCAGTATTTAGGCTAAAAATTTGTTCTTTATAATTATATAGATATGGTCCAACTATTCTTAAAACAAATAAAGGTTCAATATCAATTGCTGTCATAATTCTTTGTTTAATACGAAATACTGTAGGATCATTAGGAAATCGTTTATGTAGTTCACGAACTAATAATTTTAAGTTTTTATTAAATTCATTAACGTGTGTAGCTACGCTTTGCATAGTTAATATATTTTCATATAATTTTATTTCTTAAATTTAACTATTCATGTGTTATAAACATGAAATATTACATTTAAATATTACACTTAAGTGTAATATTTAAAAAATATATTAAAACTAAAAAAATAAATATTATAAGATGAAGAAGAATAATTTCGATTCAGTTAAAAAAACTTTAAATGATTCAAATGTTGTTGAAATGTTTCAAAATATTTTAGGAACTACAGAAGGAAGTATTTCATTTCCTATTGCTTATGTTAATTTTCTTAAAATTAAAAATGTTACCAGAAGATTTATCTTACTTATGGATAATATTAGTCGTAATAATTTATTAAATATTTTTCCTGATATTAAGGAAGTTACTCAAAAATATACTTTAAATTTAGCAGGGCTATTTACTTCGACATTTACAGATATTAAAATTAATAACCATTTTACAAAAGAATATCAAAATGAATTATTATTTCGTGATAGATTAGAAGAGTCAGATTTTATGTCAATTCCAAAACTTGAAATTGATGACTTTATTTCTAAATATATGGCCATTAAAAAATGCGCAATTGTTAATTTAATTATTGTTACCTGTAAAAATTTAATTGTACATAAAAAATCTATATCAGACCTGTATAATTTAAAAGATAAATTTATTACGAGGAGCGCAGGTTTAACATTTAATCCAATTGCAGATTTACAGCAACTTAACATTAAGAAAATTTATATTGATAGTAGACTAGATAAAATTAGTAAGGATTATATTCTTACATTTTTACATAAAGTTTTTGATGTTAGTGTTGAAATGTATAACATCCTTTCAAATCCTGATGTTGATATTGAAGAATTTGTTTCTATTATTATGGGTAGTATTGAAGAAGTCAAAAAAGCTATTCCAAGATGCGATCAAGCATTTCAAAAGATTATTGATAGTATTTCTTTATTAAAAGGTAATTTCAATAACTATTACAAGGATTTTACTATTAGCGGTAATCCAACCATTATTATGGAAAATTTTGTCTTAGATGTTTCAAAGAATACAAAATCTTCACCTACAGTTATGGCACAATTCAGAAAGATTATTTCACATTATCGAAAGCTTGCATCTCAACATGCAAGCAATCCAAAACTACAAAGTTTGTTTTCACAAGTAGATGCAAATTTTAAAGAACTAGAAAAATGTGCATCTGACGACTCAGACGACTCCGATGATTCAAAGGAAGATTCAAAGGAAGATTCAAAGGATGATTCAAAGGATGATTCAAAGGAAGATTCAAAGGAAGATTCAAAGGAAGATACATCTGCATCATTAGATGCTGATGTGGATGCTGATATAGATGCATCATTGGATGCAGATGATGAATCTTAAATTAATAGTCATTATTTCCCCACCATTGTATTTTTTCACCACTAATCATTTCATCTTCTACATATTTTTTTAATTTATTATATCTACTTTCTGTAGATGGTCTAATTCTGTCTTTTTTCAATTGTGAATAAATAGTAATATCTGTATCTCCACTTTTAGATAATCTATCTAATGTTGGTAATATTTCATTAAATGAGCAATCAGATTTTTCTGAGCAATCAGATTTTTCTGAACAGTCAGATTTTTTTAAACTACCAAAAACATATCTGTCAGATTTTTCTGAGCAATTAAATTTTTCTGAGCAATTAAGTTTTTCTGAGCAATTAAGTATATAAAAATAATATATGCCAAAAAGTACAGTTGATGCAACAATTATATCTGTTTTGTTTTTTAATACAATTATTGAGATTAACAAAAGAACAAAAACAACAACAAAAAAATTATCCATTATATTATGAATAATATTATTTAAATATATAATATAATTAAAATGGTTTTTGTTGACTTTTCAAATCCTTACTTAAGATATTATTTTAGTGAAATTTTTCTTCCAAGACATAAAATATCTTTAAAAAATATAACTACTAACTTAGGGATTTGGAAAGACAAATATAATCAATTTGAAAAGAAAAAACAAAACCCAAGAAAATTAGCAGTAACCTTAGACATTGATGAGGTGATACTTTGTAATATTCATATGAACTCATATGGAGATTTTCATGCTAGTGATTTATTTCAAACAAAAGATGGTAAGCGTTGGAATAGAAATGAAGTTAGACTAAATCCATTATTACCTGGAGCATTGGAATTAATTAATGAATTGTGTAGATTAGATATACATATCTTTTTCATAACAGGAAGAAAAGAATCATTAAGAAGTGAAACTATTGAAAATTTTGAATATGTTGGATTATTTAATGATGTTATTAACTATAATTATTTAATGGATAATTTAATCATGTGTCCTGATAACTACATATATAATACAATTAGAAATTTTAAAGAAAATAGCAGAGCAAATATTGAAAAAAATTATAGAATTATAGTTAATGTTGGAGATCAAGCAAGTGATTTAGGAGAACATGGCGATTTACAAATTCAATGTATGCATCCATTTTATATTATTTGTTAGTAAAAAAGAAATATCATGATATTTCATAATAATATTTCATAATAATATATTATTATGAAATATTATAATAATATTTCATTTGTTTCAATAAATCCTATCAAGTTAACATTAGAATTTATTTTAGTTATTGAAAGTTTTTCAGTTGACATGTTACAATAAATTGTAACATTTTCACAGTTTTCAAAATGAAAATGAACACAAAAACTATTCACTTCAAGAGGCATATTTATCGTAATATCTTTACAGTCATAGAATTTGTTGCCAGAAAATTCTTTTGGATTTGATATTGTTATGGATTCATAACCAATGAAATATGAATATATTACTCGAAAATCACTTTGAGAATCTTTGAAATGATTTACAAATGTCTTACCGAATAAAATTACATTTATCAATAAACAATTAGATAAATTAGTAATACCATAAATAGTAATATCTGTAGCTATATTACCACTAACAGACGGCAGTATATTACCACTAACAGACGGCAGTATATTACCATATTTAATAGGTATCGTTTTTTTTAGACTTCTTTTCAACAAACCAATGAAATGTGGTCCGTATATACCTTCGAAAAATTCAAAAAGGTCTTCCTTTTCTTCTTGATTTGCTTGTTGTAACTGCAATATAGTTGCAAACATGTTTTTTTGAGTCCCTTAATAATTAGAGACTTGATATTGTAATTTTATATTCAATTTTAGAATATACATTATATATATAATGTATTGGATTAATAAAAATCATTTTCTTTTTGATTCTGTGTTGTTAGATGAAAATGATGAAAAAGCAAACCCATTAAATTTTAAAGGAAGATTATTCATACCACAAAAAACTTTACTTAAAACAATGATTGATTTAGAAAATGTGACATATATAAATGTTGATAATAATATTTTAAAAACTCAAAAAGCTCGCATATCTGAAAAACCTTCATTTGGTAAAACAATTGTAATTTTAGCTCTTATTTGCACACAATCACCAAAATATACAAATAAGTTAGTGAAATCTTTTAGCTCCGATGTTAAAGGATTTTATCCCGAAATTCATATAGAATATAAAAAATGTTTAAGTCAAACATTTGTATTAGCTAATTCTGCAATTATTTCACAATGGGAAAATGAAACGAAACGATTTACAGATTTAACATTTTTTACTATAGAAAATGTAAAATCATTAAAAGAATTTGAAAATATCTATTTATCCGATAATATAAATAGATATAATATAATTTTTATCAAAACTGGAAGAGTAACATCTAATTATCAAACTAAAGGAGAAGATGTTAAATTGACAACAAAAAATAGATCTATTATAGAAGCTATTAACAAAATTTTAGATGGAGTTATAATATCTAGATTAATTGTTGATGATTTTGACACTTTAAAATTAGGAAGTGATGACTGTTTTATTCCTGCAATGTTTACATGGTTAATTAGTGCTACATGTAGAGTAACAAATGCAAAGAATTACATGAAATTTAATCAGGATAGTATTGAGGATTTCTTAAAAAATAATATGCAAGTTCCAATATTAACAGCAGCTCATGATCAATTATTAAATTTTCCATTAAGTATTAGATGTGAACCTGAATATGTCAACAAATATATCAATTCAACACATATAATTTTTAGAAAGATTAATGTAAAGGGAGGTGCTGCAGCATCATTATTAAAAGACTTAGATATTCCTAATGAAGTTATTGAAATGATTAATGCAAATGCTATAAATACAGCAGCTCAAACATTAGGAATAGATGCTACTGATGTAGGTTCTGTAATTAAAAAATTAGTAGGCAATCAATTACAAAATTTACAAAAATCAATAAGAACATTAAAAAGGATAGAAATTGTAAAAAATGCAAAAGAAGATAAATCAAAAAATGAATCAAAAGATGATGAATCAAAAGATGAATCAAAAGATGAATCAAAAGAAGAATCAAAAGATGAATCAAAAGAAGAATCAAAAGAAGAATCAAAAGAAGAATCAAAAGATGAATCAAAAGATTTAAAGGATATAAGAAAAATCGTAAAAAATGGAACAGATGAAGAATTTAATTCATTGATCTTAAATAAAGAAGCAATTAAGATGATTACTTCAATGGAAAGCAAAGCAAAAATTAGAAACGAAAAATATAGCATACCTCTAAATAGAATGAGAGATAATATTAGAGAAGGTTGTTGTCAATGTTGTAAGATAACATTTGATGAAGGAGAGCCAGCATTTATTGTTATAGGATGCTGTCAAATTATTGTATGTGAAACATGTATAACAAAAGAAGAAAATTCAAAAAAAACATTTATTAATAGATGTCCAAATTGTGCACATGATATAAAAATTAATTCTGATATTATGAGAGTAGGAAAGGAAATAGAATTAAATTTAGTTTTAGAAAATGAGTCAATATTGGGAACAAAGAACATAATAGATGAACCAATAATTGAAACTGATCATAAAGTTAAAGCACTTATTCAATTTATGAATTATTCAATGTATAATAGCGATACAAAAAATTCAATGCATAATAGCGACGCAAAAAATTCAATGTATAATAGCGATGTAGAATGTATTAGTAATATAATTACTAATCCATTTATTAATGGATTACTAGAAGGAAATTTAAACAAGAATTGGCCAAATAATAAGCAAAAGAAATATTTAATATTCACTATGCATAGTGAATCTACAACATATTTACATAAAAAATTAACATCTTATAACATTCCACATTGTATTTTAAGAGGTACACGAACACAAAAAGATGAAATTATTCAGAAGGTAAAAAAAGATATCGATATTATCTTAGTAACAGCTGCAAAAGACTGCGGTGGAATTAATATGCCATTTTTATCTCATATTATTTTTTATCATCATGTAGTAGATCCAAATGTAGAATTACAAGTTGCAGGGAGAGGACAAAGACAAGGAAGAGAATATAATTTAGAAATTGTAAAATTATTAAATGAATCCGAAAGTATCTAACATAATAATATTTTTTTTTAATAGTAGATTTAAAAAAGTATAATATATGATGATTTCTAAGAAGAACATATTTTTGTATATATTATTAATTATTTTATTAGTTGTTGTAGCATGTTTTATTTGTAATAGAAAACAAAGTCTTTTTACTTTGTTTGCATTATCTACAAAAAAAATTTCAAAAATAAATAGTACAAAATTTGGAGGAATTGATTATATAAAAAAATATGATGACATTAAGAACATAGATTTTGAAGATGATTTAAAAGAAGCAGATGATCATATTGATTCATTTTCTTATTTTAATGATTATATATCTACTATAGCAGATATTGACAGCAAAATAGAAAGATTAAATGATATTGTTCCTATTTTTGTTTTTAGCTCTATCAAAAATAGATTTAATAAAATATTAGAAGATTTAAAAAAAATCAATGATGATCCTAGTAAATTATATGCAGATATTGAAAATAAAGAAAACAAAAGCATAGGACTTACTAGATATAATTTTATAAAATTAAATATTAAAAATTTAAACGAAGAAATAGATACAATTGAAAATTATTTAGATAGAAAGATTCAACCAAAAGATGCATTTTTAAAAGTAATTAAAGATAATAGATCTTATCCATTTAAGTTAAAAGTTAAATATATAATAGATATCATAAAATTATTATCTAATCTTGATAACGATGAAGATAAAAATATTATAAAGAATTTTATAACTGGAAAAAGATATGATCCAAAAGAGACAAAAGATAATGATAATGATGATGATAAATCTACAACATCTGACACTACAGACTCTGGCCCCGATTCAGATGTTGATGTTTCTGGAGGTGATGGTAAGAAAATAAGAGAAATATCAAATTATGTTAATATATTATCTAAATGTATCAAATATTTAGATAATAAACATGATATAACAAAAGATGAAATAGATGAAATTTATGGTTTAAATACTGATGGTGGACTAAAAAATTTATCTAATATTGTTAAATATAAATATCATGCAAAAAACGACAATTTAATGTTTAATATTTTCAACAATACAAATATAGTATTTGATATATATAATGTTCGTGGATTAGGAGATTGTGGAATAGAAGCTCTATTATGTGGAGAATATTTCAATAATAAAAACAAACATATTTATAGTGGAATATTTCAAGATGACAAAGTAAATTATGATGATTTTAAATATACACAATACAATACAGATAGTACCATACCGCCGATAGATTATCCTTTTAATGAATTATTCGATTTTTATGAAATGGATAGATATAATAATGATACAGTAAAAATGGACAACATTGAATACAATACACCATCATCAGATGCTTCAATTGAACAAAATAAAACAAATGCAAAACAATTGCTATCAAAATATTATGAAATGTATATTAAAATTAGAAAAGATCTTCAAGACTATAAAGAAGATAGTAAAACTTTTTATTATTATTTTGATGGTAGTAATATATCAAAAAATGATCTAGCTGGTGATACTAGTATTAAGCTTGATAACTTAGAAGATATTACAAATCCAGATGGTTCAGTTAGCAAAAGAATACCATTTTTAGATATAAACCATCTATTAATTTATGGTAAAATTAATGATTTAAATATTTGTGTAATTGATATAAATGGTGATCCTTCACTTAATATAAATGATGATCCTTTACTTAATGAATTAAAAAAAATAAAAAAATCTAAAACATTAGATTTTAAGGATGAATTATCGTTTCATTTAAAAGATAATTTTAAAATAACTAATCTATCAAATAAGAAAATAAGATTTTTTAATGGTAATGTCGACATTAGTAAGACAATTTATATAATACATGGAGTAAATCATTTTTATTCGGTTACTCCAAAAAATATACCAGGTGTAAATACACCAAGTGTAAAAATGTTAGATTTCAATGATATTAATAAGAACGATGTAAAAACTAACACAGAATTAATATCTGGATTAAAAACACAAATAAATTTATTAAATGCTGAAATTAAAGAATTAAAAAATAAAGATTTCATATATGAAAATATTGATGATTTAAAAATTGTTATTAATCTTAGTAAAAATATTACATTGTTAAAAAATTATTTTAACATGACTGATAAACAAAATAATTTAAATGAATTGGTGAATAAATTAGATATAAATAAATTTGATGAAAAGGAATATAAAGATAAATTGGATGATGAAAAAAACACTAATTTTTATAAAGATTTTACATATTCATCTGTCATAAATGATTATGTAGCTGATCGCTCAGCCGATTACAAAGTAATAGTTGACAAATTTAAATTGGATGAAAAACGCATAAATTTAGATATTATTAAAATCGTATACAAAATAGAATCTCTTCAAGTTAATGTCTCTTCTCAAAGTAGTAACACTCTTGACGCTCTTCTCAATAGATTTATAGATAAACAAAAAAGTTATCATTCAAGCCATCAATTATTAACTGAAATAAATCAGATAATTGATGTAATTACTTCTTATAAAGATCTAGATAGTAAAATAGAAACTGAAACAAAAGAAATAAATGATTATCTTTCAGATATTAATAAAAAGGTTGCTTTAGAAAATGATGAAACTAAATTAAAAGATTTTAAAAAAGACTTAGAAACTAAACAGAAAACATATACACACACAATCAATCAATATTTTTCACAATATAATGTTAATAAATTGAATCAATTGGAAAATGATTTAAAAACTTATTTACAGCCTGGCTCAGAATTTAATACTAAATTTGATGAATTAAAAGGTAAAATAAATCAAACTTTAAAAAAACATACTCCAATAGATTATTTAAAAGATCCTTTATATTTTAATGGTATAATTAAAGATATAGATAACAAAATATTACAGCAACAACAGGCTCAGTTTCAGCCTGCTCAGATTCCTCGTGCTCCTCAGCCTCAGCCTCAGCCTCAGCCTCAGCCTCAGCCTCAGCCTCAGCCTCAGCCTCAGCCTCAGCCTCAGCCTCAGCCTCAGCCTCAGCCTCAGCCT
>Ga0214923_10000070_pt1 | contig 139309 bp, 132 predicted proteins | sample LL1510_MetaG_FD_177993 | JGI IMG/M metagenome (GOLD analysis project Ga0214923, IMG submission 177993) | Freshwater microbial communities from Lake Lanier, Atlanta, Georgia, United States - LL-1510 | ecosystem: Environmental > Aquatic > Freshwater > Lake | place: USA: Georgia | collected... | reverse complement strand
AGAAAAAAAAAACATACTAGAAGAAGAAAGAAAAAAAAGATTAAAAAAAAAACAAGATGAAGAAGAAGACTATCAGAGACAAATTCTTTATAAAAAATTCAATAGAATAGATGAGGGTGGAGCTAGAAATAAAAGTAAAAAACAACTAAAAAAAGTAAAAAAAACAAAAAAAACAAAAAAAAGAACAAGAAAACAACGTAGAAAACAACGAAGTAAAAGGATGTTTTCTATAAAATGAAAGATAATGTAAAAACATGCTATTTCACTTTACAATCATTATATGATACTAGTATGGCACGGAAGTAACAAACAAAAACACAAAAAAAGACAGAAAAATTATAGATTAAATAAAAATAATATAAAACTGTTGCATTATAATATTATATACTTATTTTTTATATAATACTATGGAAACACTACTAGAAGTATCCGACGTAGATAACTCTAACACTGCAACCAACGAAATTATAGACCAAAATGAATTTATAAACGTAAATGAATTAATTTACATTCGAGATAAAATTGAAAATATGTCAAAATACAACCAAGTAAATATTTTGGGGATTTTTAAAAATTTCCCAGAAATTACTTTGAATGAAAATAGTTATGGTATTCATATTAATTTAAGTGATGTTAAAAGAAATGTAATTACTCTTCTGTTAGATTATATTAAATATGTTTGCGAACAAGAAAATGAATTGCTTTCTATCGAACAACAGAAGGAGGATTATAAAAATGTATATTTTGTAAAAGATAATAAAGATAACTCGAAAGTAGTAGTGTAAGGAGTGTCACGTGAAATGAATAAATCCAATATCACTAAAAATTTATTTAAAAGTAAAACTGATATTTTGTTGGAAACTTTACAACCATTTATGTTTAACAATGATAGGTTTATCGAGAGTAAAAAACATAATCAAAATAGTACTATAACCCAAGAGAGCAGTACTGATTTTTCAGTAAATGTTACATATGATCCGATTCAAGATCAACCTATAGCAAGTTCGTTTTGTTCGAAAGAAAAAGATAAATTATTTTGGTGTTTTTTTATTATGAAACATGGTTTTGTAGAATATGAAAAATTAAGGTTAGACATTGATAAACATGAATCAATCAATATGGTAGTCGAGAAAAAAATAAAAATAGGATATGTTGATAAATTACGGGAAAACAAAAGTATAATAAAAAAATATAAAATTGCTTCATTGTCGGATATAGAAAATTATCTGGTTAATGAAAATATGATAGACGTAAAAACGTTTTTAACATTATGTATTTTGGAAGAATTGTCTGTTTTGTATTTACGAAAAACAACATACTATGAATTATTGTTTGTGAATTCTGACACGCCCACAAATAAACAACATGTTGTAGTGTGTCATTCTCCATTTAAATATACATATGAATGTGAAAAAACACCAGAAGAAATACAAACTTATAAAAATACCTATTATAAACTGGAACAAATTGATAAACCAGTCAAGGGATTTAGTTCTTATAAATTACCTGAATTGGTTGAAATTTGTAATAAATTATCAATTGACGTTGTAAATCGTGTAACTTTGAAAAAGAAAACAAAACAGGAATTATACGAATCGATAGTTCAATATTTTTAAAATTTTCATGCATCTATATCTTTTCAATTGATAATTTCATTTTTCAATTGAAAAGAACATAAAGACATTATTATTTATATATTTATATATACAACAATGTCTGTCGTTATTGAAAAAGGTGCTATAAGAAGTCAAATAAGAGGAATAGAAAATTTACCAATCATTATATCATTATATGAAGTAATAGATGACCGAAAACATTCAAATTCAAATAAAGTATTTATTGATATTGACTTACATAATCATACTTGTATTATTGGATATTCCGAAGAAGCTACAAAGGATAATATAGATAACATGGTGAAATGGTTTAACACAAATAAAGAACAAACTAATATTAATAATATTGCTAGTAAAGGAATTGGATTAAAATATTTTGAATTTAGAGCATTAGGTACATGGAAACATATAACCAAACATTTTAATGAAAAAATATATTATACATCCGAAATAAATACTTTTGATATATGGAATGCAGAGAATAATGATGATAAAATATCATCTATTGAGTTTTCTGAAATATTACGTAGAGGAACTAGTTTGGTTAAAGAAGAAGATGAGCTGTCATTATCAATAGAAAATATTTTTAATAATGTAGATAATAAATATCCTTTTTTACCAAAAACTATATTTAGATGCAATAATTTAAAAAATTTAAATTTATTAGATGAATATAAAGACGAAGAAAAAAATTTTAAATTTGATGATATAATTAAAAGATTAAAAATAAAATATTATAATGAAATTTCTCACGGTCTTGAATTATATATAAAATTACCTGGATATACTGAATTTAAAGTAATAGAAAATAATAATATAGATGTAATTGGATTTACTAATAACCGAAACGATGAATTAAGAACAGATATTTTTATAAATCCAAATTATTATTTTGGGTATTTTTTCAAAATAGGAGAAAATGCATATGAATTTCGTAAAAATGGAAATTCCATCATAAGACAAAAAATTAATAATATATCAAATTACATTACTCCAGATTTTTCATTGTTTCAATATAACATAAATAATATGAGTAAAGAAGATAAAAATAATTCTATTTATGGCAAATCAGAAGAAGCGTGTGCTGGATTATTTATTGAAATAGGTGGAACATTTATAAGTGATCAACCGGTAGAATGGCAAATAATAAAAAGAAATTTAGCTGGAAGTAAAAATTATAGAGCTGTTCTACAATGTTTATCTACAGAATCAAAATATCATTTAATGTTATCAGGATTGAAAGCACAATTTAATTTGGCTACAATGAACAATTTACATACTTTTATAAAATATTTAACAGATGTGTACAAAGCGTATATCAAACATATATCATCAACGTCACCATTATCAATAAATAGCGACGATTATGTAATTATCAAAACAACTGCTTCTAAAAGTGGTATAGATAAACAGGTTGAAGGTTATTTTTATATTGTTGAATTAGGTAACAAATTTTTCAAATTTGGTTTTTCTGGAAACCAACAAAGAATATTTGATTATATAACAGAAGAATATGTAAACAAAAATAGGTTAGATTACCCTGATATCGAATTTCATACAACTCCTCATTGTAGATATCTATCTATACAAAAAATAAAAAAAATTAAATTGTTTGAAGAAAAAATTAAATCATTGGTAAATGAATCTACTATTTGCCAAACATATGATTGTTTAAATGGAATAGATATTAGAGAGTATTTCTTGTGTGATAATTTTGATCAGTTATTTGCTTTAATCATAAATGAAATAAATGAACATAAATAAAAATATTATTATCATTTACGATTTAATTTCATATGAGAAATCATATGTTCGTTCTTTGAAAGCGCGGACATTAATGATAATTCTCCCGCTAATACACCCGAAGCAATTATTTTGGCTAATTTACGCGCATTTTTACCACAATCTGTTTTATGGGATCCTTTTACACCTAATAAATCTAACATTGCGGATTGTGTTGGCAAATGAGTACCACCGCCTACAGTTCCCACTTCTAAACACGGCATTGTAACGGATACATATAAATCTTTTTGGGTCGATTTTTTATCCGCGATTTCCATCAAAGTCATACAATGGCTACTTTCTACAATTTGGGCGGTGTCTTGTCCGCATGCCAAAAACATTGCTGACACTATATTGGAAGCATGTGCGTTATTGCCTCCGATTGTTCCCGCAATAGAACTCCCCACCATATTTTTCAAATAATTAAGTTCCACCAGTTTATCAGGTGTCGTTTTTAATACCCTTTTAACAACTTCTTCTTTGATAACACACTCACAAACAACCGATTTTCCTCGACCTTCAATCCAATTCATTGCGGATGCTTTTTTATCCACACACACATTACCAGAAATGGATTTTAATTTGGATTTTGGAAAATTGCTTAGAATATACATAACAGCCGTTTCCACGCCTTTTCCTATCATATTCATTCCCATTGCATCCCCTGTTGTAGCCTGAAATCGTAAATACAGATACTTACCCGCAATGATCGGTTTTATATTATGTAATTTGGCATAATTCGATGTACTATTAAATATTGTTTTAATTTCGTCGTAGTGGTCTTCACAATATTTTTTTATGGAAATCGCTTCTCTCAAATGAGGACATTTAATTACTGGCGCGCGAGTTATACTATCTTTTATAACACTTGCATAACAACCACCTGATTCTGTAATTGCTTTTGCACCTCTTGATGTGGATGCTACCAGTGTTCCTTCTGTAGTTGCCATGGGTAAATAATATTCTTTGTTGTTTACTAATATAGGCCCTGCAACACCTAGAGGAATTGGAATATACCCAATCACATTTTCACAACATCTTTGATATACATCTTCATATGGATAATCTTTGTAAGGCAAATCGTGTAGTACCTTTTTTTCAGTAATAAATTCTAGGTAGTTTCTTCTCTCTTTCACCGCTTCTTCCAAAGTGGAAAACTCTTCTTCAAAAGTATGTAGTTTTCTGTTGGATTTCTTTTGTTTTTTATTTTGTTTAACTTGTTCCTCAACAGGTTGAGGCGCTGATAGTATTAATTCAAATAAATGGTGCATTACTGATGTTTATATAGTTTATGTATTTACTTGAAATATATTTATATTTGTTATGGATGTTATTGTAATATTTTATTTTTACTATCGTTCAATTTTTCAATAAATATTTTATGTTCCTTGTGTTCTTCTAACATAATTTGAATATATAATGAAATTACACTAGTTAATAGATAAGATATAATAAATATATTTGTATCTATTTTCATATTAATGAACTTTAAAAATTTATTAAAAAAAACGCGTTGGATTATAAATAAAAACACTAGGCAGATTCTATAAGCAAATTTATATTTTTTTTTATTGACTCCTTGATTATATTTATTTTTAAATATATATTTTCCAAATAATGAATTATCTATATCTTGAATAATTCCAAATAAAATACTTCCAATATATAATCGAAGTAATAGCATATAATTTTTTCTTATTATTCTATTAAAAGTAAGTAAAAACATTGGTAATTGTATTAACGCCATTAGTGTAAATGGATCGTATAATGTTAGATTTATTTCTGCTATTTTTGATAAATCATTCCAACCAATATATTTAAAAAATAAAAAGGCAATATATCCTAATTCTATTAAGAATAAAAAAATAAATATATTATCATTTGTATTTTTAAAATAAAATAAATAAAATACGTAAATTACAGATAAAAAATAAAAAAAAATATTTACATTGGGAAAATATTCTTTATATATATCTTCATCGTAAAAATCATCTATTATTTTAGAAAGAATACCACATAATATAAAATGAATTGTATCATTCATTTATTAAACAATATATTTATTTATTTTAAATAAAATAAACGAAATTAACGTAATAATTTTAAAATTGAATTATAATATAAAAAATATAGGTAGAATATATATAATAAAAACTATAATAAATGAGTAATAGTAGTAGTAACAAATCGAAACGACCAGATTCTTCCTCAGGAATGGATTTGAAAAAGTTGGTCCAAATCTATTATAACAATTCTCCTTTTACAAAAGATATCAAGAAAAATCAAGAATTGGAAGTTCGTTTTGGAACAAAGTCAAACAAACCTTTTACCAAAAATGATTATGATAATGTTATTAAAAAAATGAAATCATTGGGGTTCAATTCGTCCAACGAACAAGGATATTATATGTTGCGTATTCAAAATGAATATTTGGATGCGAGAACAGGCAAGACCAATATTTCAAAAATTAGAACAGAGTTGTCTGGTATGAATATCATACAAGAATATTGTAGAACCAACAATATCAAAACATTGTTAGATAATCAAGACCAACAATACAACCAATTCGTCCAATTTGTAAATAAATCATCTGCATTGGTTGAAGGACAGCCCATTAAACCTATTGATTACGATGATTTTCATTTTCGTGTTTCATACAGTAACGAAGAAACGATGAACAAAAACTCGGATCGAATCGTTCGTACTATGATTGATGAGTGGGACAAGTCCAAAAAAATATTCCGTTATATGAATCGTGTTACTTTTAGACATGATGATTATCCAATCAATGTTGATATTAGTATTGTCAAAAATTCAAAAAGAGAAAACAACAGTTTTCGTTTAAAGACCACTTATCGTTTAGATGATTCGGGTGTTTTCAATAATCCAGAAACATATGAAATTGAATTAGAAGTGGATAACACTCGCATTGGACCAGGTACTGATTTTAATACTCACGAATCCATCGTAAACGCCTTGAACAAAACCATCAAATTTGTGTTGATGGGTTTACAAGGAACCAATTTTCCAGTTTCTTACACAGAACAAAATATGGTTTCTCGATCTTATCTAAAACTATTATACAGTGAAAAATATGCTAATGCGAATTCTAGTGCAATGAAAAAAGATTTGGATGCTGAAGTGGAAAACAAACGAATATACCCTAGTGATTTTATTGGACCGTCATCCTATACACTTCAGTTGCAAAATATTATTCCTATCAATGAAAATATGAATGTTCCTACCATCAGAGAGAATTTTGTTGTTACAGAGAAAGCGGACGGGGAACGTCATTTGATGTTTATTTCAGAAGATGGTAAAATATATTTGATAAACACCAATATGAACGTACTATTTACTGGTGCTGTAACAAAAGAGAAAAAAATAATGAATTCATTGTTGGATGGAGAATTAATATACCACAATAAAAACGGTGCGTTTATTAACTTATACGCAAGTTTTGATATTTATTATTTGGGCGGAAAAGATCTACGTGCTTTGCAATTTGTACCATCCAATTCTATCGGTCAAACAGATGCGGACAAAAACAAAGGCGCCAACAACGATTATCGATATGTAATATTAATGAAAACAATAGAGATGATGCAACCAAAATCAGTCGTAAATTCTGACTATTCCTCACCAATGCGTATTGAATTTAAAAAATTCTATCCTTTTACGAGCATGTTGTTGCAACAACAACAACAAAAAAAAACAACTCAAGTAGATGACATGTCTATATTTGGTGCATGTAATATTATCATGCAAAAAATAAATGATGGATTATTTGAATATAATACAGATGGGTTGATTTTTACACATACATCCTTTGGTGTTGGTTCCAATCAAGTTGGACGCGCTGGTAAATTAAGCAAAGTAACCTGGGAATATTCGTTCAAATGGAAACCCCCACAATACAATACAATTGATTTTCTGGTAACAACAAAGAAAAACAAAAACGGCGAAGATTTAGTTACAACTATCTTTGAAGATGGTACAAATATGTTGAACCTGAATCAATTGACACAATATAAAACGCTAGTGTTGCGCTGTGGTTTTGATGAAAAAGTACATGGATATTTAAACCCATGTCAAGACGTTATCGATGATAATTTACCTGATTTTGAAAGACAAGGTAACAACCAGAACAACAAAGACAATGAATCTGGTTATAAACCAGTGCAATTTTATCCATCAAATCCATATGATCCTATGGCAGGTTTATGTAATATTATACTTAAAAAAGACGATACTGGTAATAATCAAATGTTTTCAGAAGAGAATGAAGTATTTGAAGATAATACGATTGTCGAGTTTCGATATGATTTATCAAGAGAAGGTCAATGGCGATGGGTACCATTACGCGTACGTTATGATAAAACATCCGAGTTTAGACGAGGTATAAGAAACTATGGTAATGCTTATCATGTTGCCAATAGTAATTGGTATTCGATTCATAACCCAATATCGGAAGAAATGATATCAACCGGACAAGATATTCCGGATGAAATTGGTGGCGACGATGATGTTTATTATAATCGTATTGGTATTAATTCAAACAATAAAACAAAAGCTATGCGAGACTTTCATAATTTGTTTGTTAAAAAAATATTAATCAAGAGCGTAGCAAACAAAGGTGATACACTAATTGATTTTGCATGTGGTAAAGGAGGTGATTTCTCAAAATGGATCAATGCAGAATTATCATTTGTTTTTGGAATTGATGTTTCTAAAGACAATCTAGAAAACAAATTAGATGGTGCATGTGCTAGATATCTCAACTATAGAAAAAAATTCAAACATATACCGTATGCGTTATTTGTAAATGGAAATAGTGGATTAAATATAAAAAATGGATCCGCAATGTTGAATGATAAAGCCATTCAAATTACCAAAGCTGTTTTTGGAGAAGGAACAAAAGACGAATCGAAATTAGGTAAAGGTGTTGTGCGTCAATTTGGTAAAGGAGAGAATGGTTTTTCGGTATCATCCTGTCAATTCGCATTGCATTATTTCTTCAAAGACAAAGATGTATTACGTGAATTTTTAAAAAATGTAGCAGAAACTACTGCTTTGAATGGATATTTTATAGGAACATGTTATGATGGTAAATTAATATTTGATGCGCTTAAAAACCTAGAAAAAGGAAATGGAATACAAATCAATGATAGTGAAACCAAAGTGAAAATTTGGGAAATTAAAAAGGGTTATGATGACGAAACATTCCCAGATGACAGTAATTGTGTGGGATATAAAATAGATGTTTTCCAGGAATCAATTAATCAGCTTATTCCTGAATATTTGGTTAATTTTGATTATTTGAATCGTTTGATGGAAAATTTCGGTTTTAAAATTGTCTCACGAGAAGAAGCAAAACAAAAAGGATTACCAGAAGGTAATGGTTTATTCAGTGAATTGTATATGGTTATGTTAGAGGAAATGAAAAAGAATAAATATACTGGAATGGGATCAGAATACGGTGAAGCAAAAAATATGACGAGTTATGAAAAGAAAATATCGTTTTTGAATAGATATTTTGTATATAAAAAAATAAGACATGTAAATACAAACAAAGTAATGATCGATGATAGTGATATTGAGGTATATGAAAAAGAAGAAGTTGCACCAGAAAATAACAATATTGAACTTTCCATTAAAGAAGTTGTATCTGTGCCAGAAGTGGAGCAAGAAACTATAGTTTTGGAAGTACCTAAACCAAAAAAAACACGAGCACAACCAGGAACAAAAACTGTCAAAAAATTAAAGCAAAAATTGGTTATAGAAGAATAAAATCCAGTGACAACAGAAAAAATTAATAATACATACAGATAATACTTAAATATTTACATCTAATAACTGTATATAGTTATATACATTACATTACAATGAATTATTATATATTACCAAAAAATAAAAATACAATTATATTTAACATAGAATTTAGACCGTTTTCACCCCAATTATATATTTCTCATAGCTTACACAATTATATTTTAAAATTAATAAAATTAATTAACTCTATTATATCAAATAATATTTGTGATTCTAGTAATAATAGTGTTGTTTCACATATAAATCAAGATAACAACGAACAATTTGATAATATAAAAAATATTATAAACCCATATAAATTTATATATTCAAATGTTCCAAATACATCTATTTCAGTGAGTAAACTAAAACCTTTTTCAAATACATTTTACGACTTTATTGAAATAACAAAATCATTAAATATTTTTGAATTGTATGCAAAAACAAAAATTAAATCGTTGTTATTCGGTGAGAATAGTTACGCAATTATGGAATGTATGGACATTATTCGAGAAGATTATAATGATAATTATAATTATATTAATGACTTTAAAAATTATTATTTTATAATTAATAGCAACGATATACAAAAAAATAGCATCGATTTTTTATTTTATGATTTATTTATAGAAAACATTGATGATAAAATTGCGAATCCAAATTATAATATTATTATAAAAATATTACATAGTATATTTTGTTATCAGAATATACATGGTGTATGTATAATTAAAGCTGGTGATTTATTTTATAAACCCATAATAGATTTGTTATATATTTTATCAAATTCATACAATAATATTTATATTATTAAACCAATTACATGTGATATAACAAATAATGAAAAATACATTGTTTGCAAAGATTTTTGCATACATGATAATAATTTAGAATTATATACTCATTATTTAATTGAGTTTATTAAAACTGATAACATTCTATTAGATGATATTATTAATAAAAATATGAATAGTAAAGACTTTCATTTACACAACATAATAAAAAATGATATACCTATCCATTTTTTAAATAAAATAGAGGAATTAAATATTATATTTGGGAATAGCCAATTGGATGCGTATAATTTAATGTTAAATTTATTGAAACATAAAGATAAAGATGAGAAAATAGATTCTATCAAAAAAATAAATATTCAAAAATCAATTCATTGGTGTGAAAAAAACAATATACCTCATAATAAATTCATCGAAAAATTAAACATTTTTTATAATCATTATGTTGAACCTACTAAAAAATAGATCTATTTTTTGTATTGAATAACATCATATAAACTTGTACGTTTATATAATGACGAATTGTGCTCGTACACGGGTTCGAACCGTGGACCTTCGGCTCATAAGACCAACGCTCTAACCAACTGAGCTATACGAGCAAAAAGTTGATATATATTATCAATGGATTTAGCTTTATATTTATATTTCTTTTATTTCTTTTTCATGAATTTTGCATAAGCAATAAGAATAATCAATCCAATTGGTAAAAATAATGGTTCATAATAATTTAAGTAACTCCATATCATTACAAAAAAAACTGGAAATATTTGTTTTCTAGGTATTAAATTATAACAATCTGATGTTCTAAAATATATCCAAAAACCTGAAATAATTACTGAAATAATTACTTTATTGTGAAAACTTAAATAATTATCTAACAACATTATATAATATGTTTACAAAATTATATCTAGAGACTACAAACCCTAAACTCAGTTTTTATCAATTATTTGATGCAAATATTTTTTTTGTTATGATATTTTCTATAGTGTTACATACAATTATTTATTCATTATTTGTTAACATGGTATCATGGATATTTTTCGGTAAGATTTTATCAAAACAAATAAATAAACGATTATTATTGGCTTTAATTCTTATTATGTTTTTTGGTTTTATTTCTAGATTTATTCGTGTTAAGGAAATTTACAAAGCATACAATGGAAATATGGAAAAAACAAGAAATCACACCGATCATTCATATATTTCATGGATTTTTATTTCTTAAATAGGGAATTTACAAATCCGATGTAGTTGTACCAACATTATTGATATAATTAACAGGTGATTTTGCGACACTACTACAACTTTGTTTATTTTGTAAATAATGTGTGTATAAATAAGGATTGCATATAGGTGCTTTATTTTTATATATAAAAGGAATTTCTGGAACGCCTCCTAATAATGCGGTTGGTCCAATTCCTAAATAAATACCTTGTTTTTGTTCTTTGTTATAACCCGCTATGTTTTTTTCTATTGTATTAACATTTAATTTTAATGTTCTAGTACTACTTGTAACAGCGCCTTGATATGCAAATTGAGGATTACTAGGTTTATACACTACTAATTTGCATCCTTTTGGATTACTAGGTCCAGAGAAAGGAACACCATAATATGGATTATTTATGTATTCATAGAATATTCTAATCGCTTTTTCTCTCGAATCCGGGTTCGATATACTTTCTAAAAACACTGCAAAGTCTTTGAAATTGGAAATGTTCTTGTGGTTGAACTCATTTATTTCTTCTGGTGTTAATAATTTTTGATTTGTTATTAGAATAAACAATACCTTAATCAAATAAATTTCAGATGATTCTAACAATTCACTATTCGGTTGACAATTTGCAACATAAGTGTTTGCATTAATTAATGCTAATTCTCCTCCTGGTTTTAAAAAGGTTGCACTATTGTTATTGCCATATTGTAATGCTTCAACTGCGTTATAAGGATCGTTTGATGCATTAAGGTTTTCAACTGTTTGTATATCATTTACACCTGCTTCAGCACTTCGTAAGAAATTAAATACACGTTGATTGTAAGTTTGACAACGATTTTGACGATATTGTTGTAAAGTAGTATAATAGTTCTTTGATAAATTTGTACTTGCATATATTACTCTTCGTTTCGCTTTTCTCTCTTCATTGCAACAAAATAGAGGAGATGTTGTGATATTATTTGGATTCTCAGTTATGTATGGTTTATTTGGTTTATAAGAAGCTACTACTCCAATACCATTGCAAGTCTGACAATTTTTATCCATTTCAGTAATATTATCAATTTCTGTTTCTGAATTTTGTTTGATTGAAAATGCACCAGGATTATCTATCATTTGTCTTATTAAACTCCCTTTTGTGGATGATTTAACTGCTCTACTCATGTTTCTTGATATTAATAATGCTTGGGGACTACTAGGATCTAAATGAGGAATAACAGTACCTTTTCTATAAATTTTTAATGGACGTGGTAACCCAAACTTTTGTGGATAAAAATTGGTAGGATCATTATTAGTTAATGGGCGTATATTACCTGAAGTTGTACCTATTGGAAAACTATTCGGTCCAGTTCCTTTCCATGGTACATATGGAACTGCACCATTATATACAGATCGATTGTTATAACTTGACATTCCTAATGGATAATAAGCAGTTGACATGTTATTATTATATACTTTATTATATATACACTTTATTATATAATATATTTTATTATAATTTATTAAATATAAATTTAATCCAAAATGAAAGATGTATATATAAAAAATACATTTAATAATATATTAGTTTTAGTTTTGATTGTTTCATTTTTATGTTTAATAATTTATCAGATATATTTAGCAATTAATAATAAATTTCATAAAAATTACTCTAAATTAGTAGAAGGATTGACTTCTGGAGGAGTCTTTACACCTCAATCAAGTATTACATGTACTTCAAATGAGTTACCAAGTACTATTTATACAGTTATTACAACTGATATTAATAATATTGAAACTCTTAGTAGTCAAGTTACTAGTTATGCTAACACAATAAATAATTTAATATCAAACAGCATTCAATCATCATCAACAAAATTACAAACAATAACATTAACTCCATTATATTCTTCTCCTGTAATTACAACATCTTCAAATTATTCTGCATATTGTCATGCAATTAATACGAATAGCTCCAATATAACTATAATAAGTGACAATATAAATAGCGTTAGTAATGGTATAAAAGAGTTACCGAATGGACCTACTGCACTTCAGAACATAACTTTTAATACTTTAACTAGCAATAGTATTATATATCCATGTTCACCTATCAAATCTATTAATATATCATCGCTTTGTCAGGCCGAAAATATCAATATACAAAATATTAATGTATTACACGGAAATGTAGTGTCTTTAGGTAGTGCAGTAAATAGTTTAACATCAGTCCAAAATCAAAAAACGAATAATCAAATGAATGGTGCACTAACTATATCAAGTAATTATGGTTTAACTACTGGAAGTAGTTAATATTATTTATATAATGTAAATTATAATATTTTATCAATATATAATTTATAATTATAACATGTCAGGTCAACCATCAGGTAAACCATTAGGTCAAGGAATAGAAGAAAATGTTCCAGTATATGAAACTTCTAATTTGATTATAACTCCAGAAAATGCAGGTGCTAGTGATATTAGATCATGGACTGCTTTTGATAACAATATGACAATAGGCTCAAGGTTTTTACAAGGAATAGTGAACGATCAAACTGCTGTAACTACAACTGGTCGCCCATTAGGAATGAATTATTTGTTAGATACAAAAACACAGTGTAACGCTACTGATATAGAAGGTGGCACAAGTGTAGAGAGATATACATATATTCAAAACAATCATGAAGGTAGTTTAATTGATACTATTGTAAATGACGTTGAAATCGGATTTAGCGCTAATAATTTAGAATTAGGATTTACTTCATCGATTGATTGTCAAGGAGTTACATTGTCGACTATAGACGAAAATGGTCTTAACGGTTTTGGTACTGCTTGGGTTGCTACAACAGAAATATCTAATATTGGACCATGTAAATTTAAAGACAGAATAAATCCGGTTACGAATGAAATATGTAATGAATCTTTTGAAAATTACAGTGATTCAAAATATGACAATAATTTTATTTATGATAATAAAAAGAAAAAGGATCCATTAGAATCTGGGTTTTTAACAGGAATTATGTTGTTAGGGTTGTATTTAGTTTATTGTTTTATGAAAAAAACAAAATAAATGTTTGATTTTTAATTACTGAAACGCCAAACTGACTGTGGTTGTTGTCCGAACATTTGATCTGGACGAGGTCCTACACTCCTAATATCTGATATTGGACTTGCATTATTTGCTAATGGAGAATAATCAACACCAACGGGCCCATTCATACAGTTCGATCCTCCTTTATGTTTGTATATACGTATTCTTCTTTTTGTTCTTCTTTGTTTTTTTGATCTAGGCTTCTTTGTTGATCGTCTTCTACCACCTTTGGTAGAAGAAGATACGATTTCTTTATATTTTTTAATTGCATTAATAGAATAGTTAGAGTTATTGCTACCATTTGAGGCAGTTGATTGTAGTGGTGTTGTTGATTTTGATGTTGTTGATTGTGATGTTGTTGATTGTGATGTTGTTGATTGTGGTGTTGTTGATTGATGTATTGAGTTTTTGGTCGAGTCATAGATATTTGTGAAAAAACTATTGGTTTTTTTAGTTGCATCGTTAAAAGCATTTTTTGATTTAGTTGAAACATCAACAACGTTTTTTGTTATGTCATTTCCAGTGTCATCAATAGCTGACTTCGTAGATGCTGCAATATTTTCAAAAGAATTAGTAGATGCTGATTGGAATTTTTCAAAACTACTTGTAACATTATCTTTAGTCGCTGAAAAAAAGTTTTTCAATTTATTACTCCAATTATCTGGTTCTCCATTTGCTATACTATCTCCACCCCATTTTAAAAATGGTATTTTCACACCGCATCCACATTTTTTGGATTTGTTGGATTTTTTATTTCTATGTTTTCTCCTGTTTTTATATTGAAATTTTTTTGTACGCATGTTATTAATTATAATTAATGGATAGTATCTTTAATTATAATATAAGAAGAAATTAATTATTTGTTATTTATTTCTTCCCTTCCCTTTAATTATACTTTTATATAACCAAAGTGCTAATAATGCACCTAGTATTTCAACAACGCAGTAAGGAACAATTGCTGTTTTTGGAATCTTTCCAGCCATTCCCATTCCAATAGCAACTGCAGGATTATATGCACCACCTGATATTTTTCCACCAATTAATACTATAATTGCTAAAGTAGCACCAATTGCTAAATAATTTCCTGTATATAAAACAACAAAAACTAAGAGAGCGGTTCCTAAAAATTCAATTAAATACTTGTTCATGATAATATCTAGTCTATATAATATATTACAACAAAATAAATTATAAAACGTATAATATTAATAGTTTTGTCTCACTAATGATCCCCAAGCACAAACTTGTCCGTTTCGTAAAGAGTAATTGTATATAGACCCCTTTTTAGCAGGAGCAGTGCAACCACCCGCACGTGTAATACGCAACGCATTTTTAACATCATTTGTATTGTAGTTTTTATAACTTAATGGTGCGGTGTTAGGTAATCCTGTTTTCAACGAACTTTTACCTACATTAACACGCTTTTTAGTTGATGTGTAGAGAGAAGAACATACAGGTTGGTTGTATTTTGCATACAATGGTTTTCCGGTAATGGGATCTACTGGAATATAATTGAAACTAGTAAGTGGATATGGGTCGTTTGTATTAACATCTTTTGGATAAACACCATATGGATTATTTAATTTTGTTGCAGTTCGAATGTATTCTCTCCTCGCATTAGAAAATGCACTAGCACCATCCGATGGATAAAATTGAGGTGGGTTAGGATGTTTTCCTGTTAAAACACCATAATTATGATAAGGCATTGAAGTCGGACGATTTGATGTAGTTAATGGTCCATACACAGGAGTAACTATAATATCGTCAAATTGAGTCATAATTTATCTTTTATATACGTTATCTTGTTATTATGTTATTATATTATAAAAATATTTATTATTATTATAATAACATATTATATATATATCTGTATCTCCTAGATTATTGTCTTCTAGATCTTCTCCATGCACTTTGAGATGCAGAACTCTCATCACCACCATGTGAATAATCATTATAATTACTATTAACCGCTTTTTGTTTTAAATAAGTAGTGTAGTTGGAACTATCATAAACATATTTACCATTACATGCTGCAGGAGGAACACCAGTTCCATCACACATGTATTGAATTGCACCAAAACGTTGCTTCAATCCAGACAGTCCAGGACGACTTTGAAATGTTTGACATGGACCACCACATGTATAATACTCTCTACATAAAAGATCTCCTGAATTTGTTACAGCACGAAATGGGGTTTGGATAGTTTTTGCTTTAGTATTCCATTTATTAGCACCTTTGGTGTTCCATGCATTAGTAAGAGTAAATCTTGTCTGTGCATATAAATCGTTATTATCCAGATCTTGGACTGGTGGTGGAATAAAACCTTTGATTGGACCACCTAAATAAGGACTTTTTGGATTTCTGGATTGAGGATACATAAACATTCCGTAATTAGAAGTATAACTCCCTGATATAGGATTATTAAGACCAATTGACATTTATTTATAATTTATTTACAAACTATATATATTTATGAATATAATTTAATTATGAATTATAAATAAAAAATGGAATAAAATAAAAAGAAACAATTAATAAAACTAAATTGGAATTTAAAGTATACGTTGCAAAATTAGAACTTAAAAAACTTGCTAAAATGATTGTTGTGACACTTTCAGTTGATGTTCTATAACTAATATCTTTTGCATTTATATCTAAATAATTAAATAATTTAAATCCATCAGGCAATTTATGATAAAAAATTAAAAAATAAAGTCCATCATATACTAATTGAATTAGAACACATAAAAATGTAAATCTATAAACTGTATATTCATTAAATATTAATGTATAACATAAACGAGCTAATACTATTATTATCATCATTGTAGATATACTCAATAATGATATAGTTAAATTGTATTTTTCATGCCATAATTTAACTGCATCTGTATCTCCTACTGTTAAATATAATGTGAAAAATGTTAAGTATATAACTGTTAATTCAGAATTAATACATCCATTTAATATAGGCAAATAATCACTAATTTTATAAAAATTAGAAATATCTGCATATTTCATAATAGTTTTTCTTTGGTTAGTATTTGGTTGTGTATTATTCATAGTAGTCATACTTAACAAAAAAATATAGAATATGTTGCTTTAATTATAATATCATGTTATTTTTATTTTTATTTTATTGTGTTTTTCTAAATAATATATGTTTTTGAAAATATATCGTTTGATACTATTTATTTGCTAGTATTCACATTTTATAAATGTTCCGTTATTATTCTAGGAACAACATTCATCGATTGCAATTCATGGAATATTAATTTACAAGCATAAGGTATTTTAACTAATGCAAAATCCGTTCTATTATCACACGTTTTACAATGGTGAATGGATGAATTACTATCATCGTTGTATGCGGATATTAAACCACACTGTTTGCAAATATTTACTTCATATTTGTCAGATGAATAATACATTCTATCTTGTGTAAATCTTGATGCACCATGTGATACCATACAATCTCTTTCCATTTCCCCAAAACGCAAACCACCATCCCTTGATCTACCTTCTGCTGGTTGTCTTGTCAGATTCACCATTGGACCAATGGATCTACTATGGGTCTTATCATTTACCATATGTTTTAATCTTTGATAAAATACTGGACCCATAAATACACTACATTCAACTTGTTCGCCTGTTAAACCATTATATAATAGTTCATTACCATGTGCTTCATAACCTACTTTTAGTAGTTCTTTACAAATATCTTTTACTTCAAAATCACCAAAGGATGTACCATCTCCAAATAATCCCAATGACAACAACGTTTTTCCTAAAACGGTTTCTTTTAATTGGCCGATTGTCATTCTACTTGGAATAGCATGCGGATTAATAATAATGTCAGGTTTTAAACCGTCTTTTGTAAATGGAATATCCTCTTCTGGAATGATATTCCCAATGGTTCCTTTTTGTCCGTGGCGACTGGAAAATTTGTCTCCAATAACTGGTTTTCTAACGATTCTTAATTTAACCTTGGCAAAGTTATACCCATCACCATTTCTATCGATGTAATTTTTGTCAATATATGTTTCTTCATTTGTTCTATATATTTTACTTTGGTCTTCAAATTTTATTATTTTAGTGTGGTCGTTTCTATTTTCTTTTATAGGGGTAATTTTCGATATAATAATATCTCTATTTTCAACCAATGTGTTTTCTGGAATAACACCCTTATTATTTACTTTGTTGTAATTACCGAATTTCATACCCTTTGTTTTGCTAGGATCTGGTTTGCAACGAATTTCTTCGTCACCATTAATACGTTGTTTATCTTCATCTTTTTCTGTATGATAAATTGTAGCTATAAATAACCCTCTATCAATTGACCCTTTATTAAACAATAACGAATCTTCCTGATTGTATCCTGTGTGAGTCATAATAGCAACTATTACGTTTGAACCGGATGGAATTTTATTCAATTGAATCATATTCATAATACGCGTATCCACCAATGGACGCGTTGGGTAATTTAACACGTATGCGGTTTTATCCATACGATTCTCGTAGTTAGTAACATAAACACCCATCGCTTGTTTTCCTTGTGCGCAATTACTTGATAAGAAATTGTTTCCAGCAATAAAACTGTGGTTTTCTGATTCAACAGTTATATCCGAAACTAAATTATCAGGCATACTATCTATTTTAGAAATTTCTATAAAATCACATTTTTGTGAATTAGAATCAAAAACACCTATTTTTATATTTTTATTTTCAGATAAATGTTTTTCTATCGATTCTACAGTCATCCACCCAGAATTTGTCATAAATTTATGATCTAATGTTGCAATAATTGAAGTATTTATTATAGTGGTCACTTTTCTAATTGGATATTGATTTGGACATATAAATTGATTTACTACTTTTGTGTTTGATATTTCAAATGTTTCTGGATTAAATGTTATAACCATATCACCTATTTTAACGTCTTTAATTTTTTTATGTGTTCCATCAGCCATTAATACCAATTCATTTATATCTAAACACTGGTAACAATTTCTGGGTGATTGATTATGCTCCGGAAATGGAATACAAGAGCCTAATATACCAAATATTGTACTAGAATGAATTTCACAGTGTGTATAATGCAATATTTTGTCAGAGTCTTTGTTTTTGTAATTCGACAATTCGTCATGATTAACCGATATTAGTGAAAAGCTCTGTTCATCAGGATCTATATATTCCATAACACTATTTACCAAAACCGTATTGGTAAATAAATGATCCCAGTTTATTTCCTTCTTTTTTAATTTATCCAAAATAGATCGTTTTAACAAAACATCATTGTTTTTGACACGTAACAAAGGTCTAGTCATTCTACCTGCATCGTTACAAATTCTTATTTCTTTCATTTTATAATCAAATACGATTGACGTATAGATATTGATAATACCACTATTTTTTTTCTCTTTCAACATCGTGTATAACTCGATTGGATTCTCGGAAAATCCAATCCAACAACCATTTATTAAAACCTTTATCTTATTAAACATATCGAGTGGGTCTATATCACTATTATTTATGTTAGTAATATAGGGATCAACATATTCATACAATGAAAGCGAATTTGCATGAATTGTAATATGCGTCATATAACTGAGATTTTTTACTATTCCAACTGACTGGCCCTCAGGAGTATTGTGGACGGAAAGACCATCTTTTAAAATAAAACGACCGCGTTTATCGTGCAGTTGCCATCCAACAAATGGTCCAATTCCTACTTCCTCTAATTTAAATTTACTACACATGAACGATTTACTTCTTACGATTTGTGTTTCATTCTCTATTGGCAGTAATTTTTTTCGTGGAAGAAGTGTTGGAATTTCACAAATTTTATATCCTGTAATTGTTAATTCTTTATAAGTACTACATTTTTTCACCCCTGTTTTTTCATCAATCCATTGACTTTTTCCTTCTTTTATTCCACATGAAAATCCGAGTGACATTGCTAACGTATAAGCGTCTTCTACTATTCTATAATTTGCGGGTCCTTGTGAAATACGTATTTCGTGTCCTTCAGCGCGAACAGAACCATCAGTATCTACTAATCCAGCCAATACCTTTAGTCGTGTTTCTCTATCATTGGTAAGATATTCATTTGGGATATGTTTGTTCTTCAAAAGATTGTATTTACGTAGATATTTTTTGAGTGGTGCTTCTTCTACTCTATTACAAATTTCATCCAAGCACGTTTCTTTATTTTTCTTTGAAACTACACTATAACTGTATCTTTTTCCTTTTTTAACAACAGCACCATTTTCTTCCGCCCATCTCTCCCAATATACAAGTGTTTCAAAATCTGTTTTATAATTTAAAGCAAATCCACTACCATCGCTTAATCCATCACCTAACCACATACCAAGTAAATATGGATCCATCTCTACTTCTTTTTTCGTCCAATGAATGCCTTCTGTTTTAAACAACACCAATCTGTCTTTGGTTCGTTCGCCCAATGTTAAATATTTTTCAATAGTTATATCTATTGTATCATCATCGTCTGTGATACTAGATACAAATTGTTTTGCATCCTCTAAACATTTGAAATATTTTTCTTGAAACACTAAACTATCACGATTCAAAAATTCTACAATATGTGTATAATTTCTATCCGTTCTATTTGATGGTCGGACTACCTTGTGACCGCGTATTTTTAGTGTCAAAATGTGATTATCGGTTACACGATGGTCCATAAAATTGGATTTGTCTGGAATAATATCATACATATTTTTATAACCTTCACATGTAGTTCGAACACGTGTTGGATTACCCAGATCATCTATTAAAACATCATCTACTTTTATATCAACTGCTAACTTTACGGTTCCATCCCACATTAAAATTTCGGTATTCGGATCAAAACATTCTGCCGGACATAAATAACCCCATGATGTATTATGCAATTTACGAGGTGGAATCAATTTACCACTTTTATCTGTAGGAGTTGATATTCGTCTCGCATGACTTAAACTAGATATATAGGTCAATCTATTTAACACCTGAGCGACACCTACTTTATTACTATTCACGTGTTTAATGCCAAAATCACCAGTAGCTAATGCTCTTTTAATTCCATTTTCAATGGTCGTAGATTTTATTATTTTGTATATGTTTGTAAAATTAATAATATTTTCATAATCTTCTGTTGATTTCCATGAACCATTGTTAATTTCACGAATCACCTGCTTTTCCATATCTTTCACCAATTTATTGAAATAATTACGAAAAAGGTTATTCAATAGCGCACCCGTCAAATCTATTCGTTTATTTAAATAAGAATCACGATCATCACCTTTAATAATATCAAAATTCACCAATAACAATCGATGTGTCATATACCCCAAGAAGTATTTTTTCTCTGTCATAGTATGACAATGAGGAAATAAATCATTGTTTAGTATATCCATTGTAAATTCCATTTTTTTACGAGCCCCTGTTTCTTTATCCATATTAATAGGAGTATACATTGCATGACTGGTAATATATTTGACAGCATCTTGTTGATTTAAATATTTGTTAGCATCGATAATAGACGCATGTAAAGCATTTAATAATTGTTTATTTAATTCATCTTTAATATCCAAAAGAATCATCTCGCATATTTCTTTATCAGAAATAACTCCTAATGCTCTAAAAACTACAAATAATGGAATAGGTTGTTTTACACGTGGCAATTGAATTACCAATGGCTGTCCGAATCCATTGTTTTTAGAACAAACCATAATATTTATTTGTTTAGGGGAAATACATTTAAAATCAGGAACAGATTTTATTTCTGCCATCCATGTATATTTTGATTGATTTTTAGAAATATTATAACAATAAACTTTATTTTCTGCAGCACGTTCTTGTCCTAGTACTGTTTTCTCTGAACCATTAATAATAAAGTATCCACCAGTATCAAATTTACATTCACCAGTATAAGTATTTTCTACGTGTTTATATTGTGTAAGAGCACAAATATTTGATTTTAACATAATTGGTAATTTTCCTATATGAATCTTTGGTAATGTTTTATAAAATGTTTGCATATTTTCTAGATTTTCACCATTTCTAACAATATATTTAATATTAATATCCACTGTCATTGCAGACGCATATGTAAAATTTCTCAATCTTGCTTCATATGGAAACATTAATTTTATCGCTCCATTGTTCTCATGTATTTGCGGACGATAAATATTGAAATTTTCGAAATTTACATATAATTCTAATGCGTATTTTCCTGATTTTGCGTCATAATCTTGTTCGGATGCAATGTGTAGTGGATTAAACATTTCAATCGTTTTTGTTATTTGATAACCTACAAAATGATTATACGATTCCAACTGATGTCTTACTAATCTTTCCAAATGTTGCCCTTCAAAATAAGATTCGATTAACGTCCATGGATCCTCCAAATTATAGGTATAGTTGTCTTTTTCGTGGTGGGTATTCATTGTATCAATATGGTTTATCTAATAAATGTTGTAAGAATTTGTAGCAATTAATTTAATACTTGATAAAATAACGATAGGATTAGATATTATTGGATAATAATAATGTTAATCCTATTTATTAATTATATTTATATTTCAATTTATTTTTTAAATAGTTTTACTGCTTTTCATTATTTAGCATCCGTTTTAATTATATTTTTTTATTGTAGGTATAATAATATCAAGAGTAGCAATTATATAATTATGACAAATAAAACGATAAGTATTAATCCAGAATTATTTAAAGTAGGGGGTAGTTTAAATAAAAGTCAAAAAAAAACACCTATGAATAAAACTAAAAAATTACATCCCCCTATCATATCACCCAATGTATTAAAAAACCAATTAATAAAACGTATAAAAGAATATAAACAAAAAGAAACCATTGGATTATCTGATAAAAAAAACGATGCGAACAAGGAAACATCCAAAACCACTTCTGCGAATACCAACACCAATTTATCTGAATATACTGATGAATTTTATGATTCAATTAATTATTTAAATACTCTTTCTAAACAAAAAAAAATAGAGAAAAAACAGGAGGCATTCAATGTTACTAATGAATCCGTTAAAAATAAAACAGTAAAAACCTATAAAGAACCGTTTATTGATGTTAATATTGAATTACCGGAAGAATTATTAGAAGTAAAACATCAAGAAATAGAGTCATTTACATCCGCAAACAACAACAATAGTCAAAAACATTATATTATAGATAACGATACGCCATATGGGTGTTTGAAAAATGGGATAAAACCTACATACAAAAGTTGGAACCAAACGAAGAAAAAATACGATATTACAACTCCAAATGATAGCTTACAAATTGAAAAACCCATACAAGTTTCAATCAATGATCGTGAAAATAGATTAAACAAAATAAAAGAAGCATTTACCAAGAAAAAAGAAATAGCAAAGGTCGATCCAAATGACATATTTCTAGAAAAAAATTTGATAAAACCAGTACATAAACCTGACACATCAAGTATACAGTCCTCTAGCATTCAAAATCAAACTATACAACATGTAGATACTATAGTAACAACTCCAGTGGTAAATAATAATTCTAGTCCTAGTTCTACATTACCTATTCCACATTCACCTATAAATACATTTAATGAAAAAAAAATTACAAAAAAGACTATACGTAGAAAATACAATGTAGGAAAGTCAATTTCGAATAGAAAAGTTGGTATATTATTAAAAGACAGAAACACTAGGAAATTGTTGATCAACGCCCAAAAAGATTTAAAACGTAAAAATATCAATGAGGTAAAAACCTATTTACATAAACATGGTTTATTAAAAATCGGAAGTAATGCACCAAACGATGTTTTACGAAAAATATATGAATCAGCGATGCTTACTGGAGAGATAAATAATATAAATAAAGATATGTTATTACATAATTTTATGGAATCGAAAGATTAGGAAAAAAATTAATATATAAGTAATATAACATAAAATATACATTCAATTTGTTATAGTATGGTTGATATAAATTATAAAACAGATTTAACAAAGACAAAAAATAAGTTACCTGATAGTACAACTAATTTTTTAAATAATTTAAGTGAATATTTACAAACACCTTTATATTTTTATGGAAGCATCCAACGTTATGATTATTTTCCTGGTAAAAGTGACATAGATATAGATATTTTTACGGATAATGAAAAAAGTACAATATCCAAACTATCAAACTATTTACAAATAGATAAAAAAAAATTCAAAAGAGTAGTGTGGAAAAATGATAGAAACCGCATAATTTATGGATACAAAAAATATTATACAAATGAATCATTGGATCTAAAAATAGAATTTGCTATTTACAATGAAAAATATAAAAAGGATGTATTGGAATCACATGAATACAAAACAAATTTACCTTTGCATATTGTTGTGTTACTTTATTTATTGAAATTTGTGTATTATAAATTACACATGATTGACTCGAAAATGTATCGAAAATACAAAGGTTATATTTTAACTGATTTAATTAATTATAAAAATCATATTTTTGTTACGATTTAGGTGTGTTTTTTACTTTTACGTCTATTAACTCGTTTATGACGTTTTGTTTTTTGTATTTTTGCACGTTTCATTGTTTTTCTTCTGCGTTGTATTTTTTTGTTTCGCATGGTTTGTCGTTTTCGTCTTCCTCCCAATTTGACAGGATTTTTTATACATAAATCATCAAAAAAATGTTTAATTTTTATACAATCATTTTTATCTAAATGTTGAAAATAATTAACATAATCAATTTCACTTTTTATTTTCCCCAAGTATAATAATGGTAGGCAATCTATAGGTATTGTAATATTGTTTACACCGAGTGCGTTTGATATAAATTCATTATTTAATGGTAAATAATATTCCATATTATCATTTTTTTTAAACGAATTTACTTCATCTATAGGTATATAAATATCACTTATAAATGATTTTACTTCCTCTCTAAAATACTCTTTAAAATCATCTTCATCATCAAGACCTATAAAATTACTTAATTCGTTATTTGTTCTAGGCTCGTTATTTGTTATAGGCAAATCCTTATATTTCTTGTATATATCGTCTATATTTTTAAGCTTAACTATTTTATAAATTTTTTTATTTATATTTATATCTTCAAATTCTAATTCAAATGTATGTAATAAATCTATTTTTGTGAAAATAGATGCAAAAATAGCATCACTTTTAGCATCACCTCCACGCATTTTTCCCATAATTAATAATTAAAATATAGTTAAATGTATTTTACTTATACAATATAACAAGATAAAAAAATGACATTAATAAAAGATTATTTTGATTTAACAAAGAAATATATTTTCGAGTATGGAGAGAAAACGATTTTATTAATGCAAGTAGGTGCGTTTTATGAAGTCTATGGAATACGCAACAAAAATACCGATCAAATTCGAAATAGCCAAATTCAAGATTTCTCTAAAATATGTGAATTAAATATTGTCGATAAAAACATTTGTATTACTGAAATTAAAAAAGACGAAAGCATTGTTATGGCTGGGTTTAAAGATATTATGATCGACAAATACATCAAAAAATTACAAGAAGCTGGATATACAACAGTTGTTTATACGCAAGACGAACAAACCAAGAACACCTCTAGAAACCTCGCAGGTATTTTCTCTCCAGGTACGTATTTCAATAACGAACAGGATGCATGTGATGGGTCTGCCTCGCGAAACAAACTAACAAACAATACCATGTGTATTTGGATTGAATCCATTGAATCCAAACTTATAGAACCCAAAGGAAAGTTTGTCATGGTTGGTATTTCCAATATCGATATTTATACTGGAAAAACAACATTGTATCAATACAAAGAAACCTATATACACAATCCAACCACATACGATGAATTGGAAAAGTTTGTTTCCATATACGAACCTACGGAAGTTATTATCATAAGCAATCTCTCCGCAGGTGAAATCGAAGATATCATTAGTTTTTCCAATATCAAATCACTTTTAATTCACAAAATTAGTTTGGTATCTGCTACCACCACCACCACCACTATCAACGAATTTACTAAAAAAGCACGTAATTGTGAAAAACAGGTATATCAAAAAGAAGTACTAGAACGATTTTATAATATAAATGACTTTGGTGTTTTTATGCAAAATTTTTATGATAATTCTATCGCAACACAATCCTTTTGTTTTCTTTTGGATTTTATTTTTCAGCACAACCCTTATTTAGTTCATAAAATAAGCGAACCATCCTTTGAAAATAATTCAGATAGGTTGTTATTGGCAAATCATTCTCTCCGTCAATTAAACATCATCGACAATGATTATCATGGTCCATTTTCATCTGTTGAAAAACTCCTAAATCTGTGTTTGACTCCTATGGGAAAGCGCAAATTTTCTTATGATTTGTTAAATCCTTCCAAGAACACCGAGTTTTTACGAGGTGAATACGATATTACAGAGTATTTGTTGGGTTTAGAAACAACATCGTCGAGAGAAAACTCTAACGGCTCTATCTCTATTCGCTCAAAACTCGCAAAAATAAAAGATGTTTCAAAATGGAATCGACAATTGTATATGAAAAAAATAACACCAAATTCTCTCTATCAATTATACAAAAATATACAAACAACGAGAGAAATAGTTGATATTGTCGTGAAAGACAAAACCATCTACGAATATTTAAACAAACATACACCGTATAAAAATGTTACAATGGAATGTATCGGGTCTTACTGTTCCGAAATATTGGATTTTTTGGATTTCCATTTGGATATCGAATTGTGTAACAATTTAGATCAATATGTTAATTTTGATACCAATTTTATTAAAAAGGGAATTGATTCTCATCTAGACAATGCAATCATTGTAATGACAAAATCGATGAACGAATTGGAATCAATACGAGTTTTTTTAAATAATTTATTGGAAAAATATGAAAAAAAAACAAAGGCTACTGAATACGTAAAACTACATGAAACAGAAAAAAACAATTATAGTTTATTGGCAACAAAGAGACGTTGTACCATTTTAAAAGAAGCATTAAAAACGATTGCAGATAAACCAATTATGTTACAATGTAGTTCGGATCAATGCAAAGAATTTGAATTTGAATTTGAATTTGTAATTGTTGATAAGGACAAAGACAAAAAGGACAAAAAGGACAAAAAAGAAACGTCACCTATAAACGTGGATTTTTTAACACAAAGTACCGCCAATAACTCTATTGTAAATCCTATCATCAATGAACTATGTAAAAATATTTCAACCATGAAAGTCCAATTCAAAGAAATTTTAAATAATGCATATGCGATGTTTATTAATAAATTTGTATCTACTAGTGATAATGGAGAAACCTACCCATTTAAAATAGAATGTTTAATTCATTTTATAACAAAAATAGATGTATTATACAATAAAGTATTTATTGTTAATAAATACGGTTATTGCAAACCAGAAATAGATGAAACAGCGGATAAATCATTTGTTAATGTAAAAGGAATTCGTCATTGTTTAATAGAACATTTACAACAAAACGAATTGTATGTTTCCAATGACGTTACTATAGGCAGAGTGAAGACAGACGGTGTAGATGGATTGGATGGAATGTTATTATATGGAACAAACGCAGTAGGGAAAACCAGTTTTATTCGAGCCGTTGGAATAGCCGTTATTATGGCACAAGCAGGGTTGTATGTACCATGTTCTAAATTTGTCTATAAACCGTATCATTCCATTTTTACAAGAATACTAGGAAATGACAATATTTTCAAAGGTCTCTCGACATTTGCAGTAGAAATGTCAGAATTAAGAACGGTATTGAAATTAGCAACAAAAAATAGTTTGGTATTAGGTGACGAACTTTGTTCTGGAACAGAAAGTGTTTCAGCGATTAGTATATTTGTAGCGGGTATTCAATATTTAAGTAACGTAAAAAGCAGTTTTTTATTTGCAACACACTTACATGAAATTGTAAATTATGAGGAGATCACATCTCTTAAAAACGTTGGTCTGTTTCACATGTCGGTGATTTATGATAGAGAGAAAGATATGTTGGTCTATGATAGAAAGCTTAAATCCGGTCCAGGAACAAGCATGTATGGATTAGAGGTGTGCAAATCGCTCAATTTACCAAATGATTTTTTAGAAATGGCAAATCAAATTCGTATTAAATACCATCCAACTATGGGAAGTGCTCTTTCTCTCCAACAATCGAACTATAACTCCAATATTTTAGTAAGTATTTGTAAAATGTGTAATAAAAACAAGGCAACAGAGACCCATCATTTACAACATCAAATGAATGCAAACAGTAACGGTATTATCATTAGCCAAACTGACAACAACACAATGTTTCATAAGAACCACCCTGCCAATTTATTAACTATTTGTGAAAGTTGTCATAAGGGAATTCATAAGGATAAAAAACAACATGCTAAAAAGAAAACCAGCAATGGGATTATTTTAATAAATATGTGAACGTTTTACGAATAATATCTTTTTACACTTTTTCTCATTTAAAAATGTCATATAATATATATGTTATATGACATTTTCATATATAAAAAGAATTAACACAACAAAAAACTCTATTTTTTATTCATTAATAAAGCATAATAATGAAATTATTGCTTTTGGAAGAAGACATTATGGACTCGAAAGAGTTATAAAAAAAATAACGTTAGATGAAAATTTTGATATAATTGAAGACAATGATATTACTTTTAAAGGTGAAGACCCAAGGTGTTTTGAATATAATAACAAAATATATATTTTAGACAATTACTTAAATGATATGTTTTTAATTGATTATGAAAATAAAAAATATACAAAAATTAATATTTCAGGTAAAAATATTTCTTTCATAAATCATAACAATATTTTATATTTTATACATTATATTAAACCATTTATATTATATACTTTTGATACAGAAACCGGTGATACTAGAAAAATAGATGTTGATGATGATGCAAAAGATTATAATTATGAATATAGAGGTGGAACTCCTGGATATAAATTAAATGAGAATGAATATTATGGATTCGGTCATAGAACACATATACAACATGGCATTTTAAAACATGATATTTTTAAATGGATTGTTTATTTTGACAATAATAAATTACCAAGAATAAGTATTTTTGATATTGAACGACCTTATAATTCAAAAAATATATGTGACCCAACAAGTATAATTGTAATAAACGATAAAAAATATTTAATCACAGCCGAGACAAATAAGAGTTGGTTTTATGAACAAGATTATATAACAAACGTATATGAAATTAATGAATAGTTTTTACAATTACTTTTTCACAAAAAGGGTGTTTTAAATGAGAAAATGTGTAAAAAAAAATATTTGTTTATATAAAAATGAAAATGAATAAACAAATCATAAAAAAGTTGAATTCACCCAAAATGTTCTTTATTTTTATATTTTTCGTTATAATTGCATTAATAGTACTTCATTTTGTATTTCAATCGATTCGTGTAATTTTTGATATGGATAAAAAAGCGGATGCAAAAATGGATACAGCGAAATTAAGTGCTGATAATACTAATACTACTAATACTACTAATAATAATAAAACTAGTTAAAAAATAACATTTATGAATAAATAATAATTAATATTATATATATGAGTAAAAAAACACATAAATATAATAAAACAAAACGCAAAGGGAATAATAAAACAAAACGTAAAGGTAATACTATTAAAAAAATACACGATTATGCGAATAAAGGAATCAAATTTTTATCCAAAATAAATAATTTAATAGACACCAAAGAGATGGAGTCGGACGATCCTCCATTTATTTGTTTTATATCTTCCATATTATCTCGATTAGCATATAATCGTAATGGTATTTTAGACGATTATCTAACTATTTTTCATGATAATATCATAAATAATGATTTTTTAATTGATATTAAAAACAACAACATAAATGATATATTTAATAACAATGATTTTTTTAAATTATCTAATATAATATCGTCAAAATTATGTATTGAATATGCTAGAAAAATAAATAAACGATTATTAGATGATACACGACCAAAGACATTTCCAATTGGTGTTTCTTCTAAAAATGTTATGTATATTTCTATTACAACATCCAATTATTCAAGTGTCTATATAATTGCTGATAAAATAATGAATGCTATTTGGGTAGTATTTAAAGGTACTGATTCTCCAAAAAATATGTCTATATATAGCAAACCCAGTTCCTTAATTTCTATTAATCTTTGTGAAGGCGAGAGAGATGGAACTATTGGTGGAATTTTTAAAATATTATCCGAGATAATAAATACAATAATGAATTCTATTGGATATTTATCCAATCATTTTTTGACTCCAAAATCAAGTACAAAGATTTTTACATGTGGTCATTCATTAGGAGGTGCTCTAGCTACTATTTTTGCTTATTTATGGATAGGGTTAAAAAATAACAAAAAAAGCCCTTATTATCATAAACATAGTAAAAACAGTGTAGTGAATAAAATATGCTGTATAACCTTCGGTTCGCCAAGAGTGTTAAATGGATTTGCTATTAAAAAATTCAATAAATTTATCGAAAAGGAATATATTTTTTATAGAAGAATTGCAAATGAAGGAGATCCTTTTGTAAATATACCAATAAGTAGTACAGTTTTTGATAGTGGATATTTTCACCCAGACGAATATAATATCAACAACAAACACCTTGTATTTTTCTGTAATCCTATTTTAGAGAAAAAAATATTAAGTGAAAAACAAATACAGTATAATAACTTACATTTATGCAATCATTATAAAAAAACAACCGATATAAAAATACAATTCAATTCCATGAATATTTATGCTCATAGTTTGTATTATTATATTTTATACTACAATTTATTAAATGTAACAAATTATACTGGAGAGATAATGCGTTATGACTATAAAATGAAAAAATATTCTGATTTTTATGGAGGTGATACAATGGGTAGAATTATAATTGCAGGTGGTGAATCTAACACAAGAATTGGGTTTTATGATTTATATGAAGTTGAGGGGCGTAAAATTAATAATGATAATGATATAGATAAAGATAAAAACAATAAAAAAGATTACTATAAAATGGCTATTGATTATACAATACCAAATATTAATATTCAAGATAATTATATGACGAAAAAAGTATTTGATTATTTGTTAAAAAACTTGACAGTTTACAAAGATGACGTTAAAAACAATACAAATACAAATATAAATCCATTAAAAGGAGAAGTAATATTTTTACCTATTAATAAACAATCTGTATTCATTGAAAGCATTAATTGCTATACGTCGCAGTTTTTTAATTATATTGATTAATTTTGATAACTTAAATTATTTTCCATTATATATAATGGAAAATGTAACGAAAAACAACCAATTACTTATATTTATTATGTATTATTCATTGTTTAAAAAAAAGATAACAGACGACGAAAATATAATGAAATTGTTTCCCGAAAATGTTTTTGGAGTTTTTACTACGATTCGACGATTTCATAAATTAAAATCATATCCTATAGATATACATGGTTGTATTGGTTATTGGGATAATAATTTTAATATATTAACTAAAAGAGATTTGTTTAGTAATTTATTAGATGTTTCTTATAAATCTATATGGAGCGATAATCGTAATCAATATTTTACACCAATAGAAACAGATCCATATTCTTTTTTTGAATTGGATTTTATGATAAAGCCACTATATAAAATAGATAAAAAGAGTGGACTCATTAGTGATATAAATAAACTTTTTAACAATAATGATTTTGGAATTATTATTCTATCGTATGATAAAACAATGAAGGCAACTTATTTACCAGGAGTATTTCCTAACATTACATGGAAATCTCTAATTGTTTCTATAAAAAATAAAGCTACTATTGTTTCGGACAATTTTGAAGTATTTGCATATAAAATAAAACAATTAAAGTCACAATTTATCAATATTTTAATAAGTGATTTTTTTATATATACATGCATACATAATTATGTTCGTTTTTTAATAAACAATATGAATATAAATTTAAAATACCCATTTATTTATCTTTGCAAAAATAATAAATTAGAATGGAATGACGATGATGATGTACGAAATATTGCTACATTAAGTGATGTTTTAAAATATATTTCATTATATCCTAACGTTGCTAATAAAACTGAAATAAAAAAAATAGAAAAAAAGGCATCCTTTATATATAATCATTTAGATGATTATAATTCACAGGCATTATCATTTTTAGGAATAATTGTAGAAGAACAAAATCAAGTGAATATAAAAAAAGATTTTTGTGAAAAATTAATGAATGATTTACCTTTCGTAGAAACCGATTTTGCTAGACCAGAAATTATTATAGGATTAAAAAAAGCAAATTGTATATTTAAAAAAAATGATATAATACCATTTCTTACTTATAATTTGAATGATAGTATTTTTAAAATGAATTGGATTATTCAAGCTATAGTAATTTTGAATAAAAAACCTTCTCAATTACTGATAAACATAGTAGAAAAAAAAATAAAAGATACTATTCTATCAAAAAAAAAAAGAATGGAAACAAATTACATAGCGGTTGCATTTGAGTCGTTATGTTTTGCATACTATTCTACTGGTAAATCGTTTTTATTAAATCTATTGTTTGAATTATTTTTTGAATTGGAATTACGTAAAAACTTTTATAATGTCTTTTATTCATTTTTAGATAATAATGCTCGTGTTGATATAACTGGCCATGTTAATAATGGGTTATTATTATTGAAGTAAAACGTACTTCATATTGTATTTAACTCGATTCGTGTCATTTTTGATATGGATAAAAAGAATGATACAAACATGTAACATAACATAACATTATAAAGAACAAGTAAATAGAAATAAAAAACGGCATAAATCGAACAATATTTTGTATCATTTTTCTTTTCAGTTTTTTTCATTTTCAACATAAATAAAAATTTAAAAATTGATTTAAATAAATTATATAAATATGTATTTATAAACATCCTATAAATATATATAATAAAACACTCGAATAAGAAAATGATAATTCCTGTAAAATGTTTCACATGTGGAAATGTATTAGGTGACAAATATCGATATTATTTAGAAGAAGTTCGTAAGAAAAAATTAGAGAAAAATATGGATATTGAAAAGGTTATTTATTTAACAAAGGATTTTCATGAAAAAACACCTGAAGGTGAAGTATTAGATGATTTAGGATTGAATAAATTGTGTTGTAGAAGACACATTCTTACTCACGTAGATATTGAATAAACCGTATAGCAACGCGTATATATTTATTATTTAGAGTAAAATATAAAAAATATATTGATAATATAAATGAAACATTATAAAAAAATATCGATTCGAAAAAAACGTGTAAAAAGAGTATCAAATAAAAACAAGTCAAAAAAACACCGGTTATGGAAAATGAAAGGATGTGCAAGAAATGCTACTACGATGGTAGGAGGTTGTGGATGTGGTACACCAGCTAATAATATGATGATGAGTGGTGGTGTTAGTGCAGGTGGTATATTAGCTTATACACCCGATACAAATTATACCCGTGTTAATAATTTAGCTTATACAGGGAAAGGTGGATCAAAAAAAGAAGGTTTTTTACCTGGTGTGATATCAGGTGGAGTTGGAACGTGTAAAGTTGACAACATGCCTTCGGGTGCATCATATCCGAGTGGTCCTATGGGTAATTCATGGAGATCAAATCCACATACATGGCCTGGTGTAGCTGGGGTCCAAGGTTCAACTAATTATCTACCATATAATGAGTATTCTTACCCTCAAGTAGATCGTATGTTGGAAAATACTGAAGCAATTCCATTTAGTTTTGGTGGCAAATCAAACAAATCAAAAAAACGTACATTTAGAAAACACATGCGAAAATACAAATCCACAAAATCCAAGAAATACCAAAAAGGAGGACTACCATTATTAACTATTTTAAACGATGTTGAAAATACATGGAATAGTTTGCGTGGAAATCCTCAAATAGCTAGTCCATTACCATTTAATAATCAATTAGAAAATTCAAATCAACAAAATATGTTAAATATGTAGAAAAAAATTTATTGACAATTTAGAATATTTTTTTCTTCTATTATCTTATAATAAAAATGGCGTTACCTAAAAGATTAAAAGACCTTTGCCCACCAGCGTTACTATATTTTGTAATTTCTATGATTGGAGTAGTTATTCTCGTATTCCAAAATATAGGAAACAGAAATCACTATAGTTTAGGTAATTTTTCATGTCGCGTTCCAAACACCATGCTGTGTTTCATCTTCAAAATAATCTATATTCTATTCTGGACATGGATTCTTAACTTAATATGTAAAGACGGTTATACTGGTATTTCATGGTTACTAGTCCTTTTCCCATTCATTTTAATGTTTGTTATTATTGGTTTGATCATGTTGAATCGTTAAAACTGGTTTTTCTATTTTTTCTATTTTTGTTAATGCATATTGTCCGCAAGGTCCACAGTGATCTTCATTAGACAAATCTACTCTATTTGTCATTTTTACATTGCATTCTTCTATACTCCATCTTCCTACTGGTTTTGGTAATGACTTTGGTGTCATTTTATCTGTAATAGTTTTTACAAAAGTTTTTACTATAGTTTTTATATATTTCATAATATAGAACAACTATTATTATATTTAAGCATTTTTAATCAATATAAAAATAAATTGAAATCATTTTTAAATCTATATAAATGGATAATTCCAGCAATACTATCTTTATTCTTATACAATTCATTCCAAATAGTAGTATATAGTAAAAATAACATGCGAGCTTTATCAAAATCAAAATCAAAAAAAATACCACAAAATGCTGTAGATAAATATTCAAAAGAATTATTAAAACAACAATATGAAATATTTAAAAATTATATAATTAGTAGAAAAAATTCGTCCGAATTATTGGATATTAAATTTAGATCTTCTGGTATTCCAGAAGATATTAGCGAAAATATGATTAAATTTATCCTCCATAAACATGGAGACGTGACTTCAAGTTGGGATTGCAAAGGAGACTTGCTATCTTCTATTGAAGGAAAACAAGAATGCAAATGTTTTACTTCTGATGCACCCATTACATTTACACCCTCATCCGAATGGGATTGTATTTACTTCTTAGATGCAAGAAATTGGTTAAATGATAGTTTTAAATTATATAAATTTCCTTATAAGCGAACATCGGATGAATGGATAAATATTAAAGCAAATAAAAAACAGTCATTCAAAGATCAGTCATTACAAGGGAGAAGACCACGAATTAGGTGGCCTAGTTTATATCCACAAATAAAAGAAAAATGTAGCTTAGTTTTTGAAGGTACATTCGATGATATTGTTTTAGATAGTTCGGATTGTGCGGATTGTGTAAATACCAAAGAATCACAAGAATCACATGAATAACTATTCGGAGTTTTGTGAATTACAGTATTCAAAGTATTTTTGCTTTTGTTCTTCATTTAAAAGTGATTCCAACATTTGTATTTTACCCACAAAAAAATCTATATTTTTTTTAATTGTTGCTTCCATGTTTGGTATGAAATTTTTCGCTTTCTCTCGCTGTTGGGCTAATTCAAGTAACATTTCGTCTATATTTATATCGTAATATACGACGATTTCTTCTAATTGTGATTTTGTTTTTTTTTCTATGTATGTAAAATAATCTAACCCATTCTTACTACACCAATGATTTATTGCGCCAATCATATCATATCTAGTATATTTACCTTTCATTTTGATTGAATACTTGTTATATAATCTAACACGTATCTTTAAATCTATTTTATAAATCATTTTTTACACCATTGAAGATGTAAAATGGTCATGTGTTTTGCCGAGACTAAATTCTTTCGTTATAATAGTAAAATCAGATAATTGTACGTTGCGACAAGTATGTAAAAAATAAAGAGGTTTATAATGATAATCCGTTTCAGGTAACATTAATAGATGGGGATATAAAAAATATTTTGTATCAGGTGGTTTGTAGTCATTGATTTTCAACCATTCACCATTAATAATACTCCATATATATATTGGTTTTATATATATTCCTTGAATAATGTCTTCTCTAGATCTTTGCGTGAGTACAATACCAACAAATTTAGTTTCTTTTTCAAATACATCATAAATTTCATTTTTAGTATAATTATAATATACTCCATTATATTCAACTACATCACCATCCTCAATATTTACTTCTGGACCATCATCTTTTACTAGTAAGCGATGGTTGTTTTTAATTATAATTTTCATGAATAATATAATTAACACTTCTATAAATAGTTTTATTTATATATATATTATCCCATATAAAATCTTCAAGATTCTTCATGCGTAATCACGTTTATTAACCGTCCAGCTATTAACGAAACCACTGGAACAGAAACAGCATTTCCTATTAATTTGTATAAATTTGCATCCGATATTTTTTTATTTGGTATGTTGTACTCGATAGGAAACCCTTGAAAATTAAAGCATTCACGAGGTGTCAATTTTCTGATTCCAACGTCGTCTAGTATAAGTGGTACATTGTGACCTCCCATTCCCATATTCGCCGTTAAAGTAGGACATTCATTGCTTTTGTTCTCTCTAACATAAACTCGTCTATACTGGTAGATCGTATCTTTTTTTGTAATTTCACTTTTAACCAGATCCCATGTTTTCGATTTTTCTGTATAATAGTATTTCTTATCGATGGTTGTTGTTGTATTCTGGGACTTACTAGAAGCACCTTCAAAAAACGATCCAACAGGTTGTTTCGGTATTTTTTCAAAATCCAAGTTGAATTTTTCATACACTTCTTTTGATTTCATACAAACAATATATATTCTCTCTCTATGTTGAGGAATGCCAGTTATTTCAGCCGTGTTTAAAACTTTATAATGGATATAATATCCTCTCTCTGTTAGTGATTTTTTAATAACTTCAAATGTTTTTTTATCATCATGTGAAACCAGGTTTTTCACATTTTCTAAAATCACATATTCAGGTTTATGGAAATCCAGAATTTCTACTATTTTCCAAAACACATTGGATCTCGGATCATTAAAACCCTCTAATTTACCAGCAATACTAAATGGTTGACATGGGAATCCACCAGTTAATATATCGTGCTTCGGTATTTCTTCGACTTTTACGTCATGAATGTCTTTTAATGTTAACTCGTGGTTCCGAAAATTGCAATCATATATTGTTTTTGAGCTTTCAACCATGTCATTTGCAAATACACATTCTACACTACCAGTCTTTTCAAATGCTAACGTAAATGCACCGGTTCCTGCAAACAAATCGATCATTTTCATTTTTTCATTCTTGGTTTCATTCTTGGTTTCCATTGTTATATGATATAATAAACTATTTATATCATGTAAATAAATCTTAAAACATATCAATTTTAATTATTATAACCTAGCTAAAACATTTGAAACTACTCCTATATGTTCCAAAAATTATATCAAAAATAGGAAACAATATACAATAATTATAATTCAAAAGTTTATGATGAATACTATGATGCGACCAATATAATTCTGAATGTGATAAATAAGACGTTGTTATATATAAATAAAGAATCAACATTTGTTCGTAAACAGATATATTTATAAAAACAATTGGCAATCCGATTGAAATAATTGATGCTAAGTCATCCAATTCTGTTAAAAAAAAAGTATCAAATGGATATACAATAATATTTGTATGATGTTTTTTATGGACGGTTGCATAATAATATTTATGAATAATTCGATGGTATATATAATAATTTGCCTCAACAAGCAAACAATACAAAGACATTGAATAAAATGATTCCATCCAACTATGTTGACCGTATGGAATTATTTTATCTGAAACAATATACATAAGTCCGGTAGATTGCATTATCAACAAAGGAACATTCCTTATATATTCATTGATTCTATTCATTCTTTCTTCATTACTAAAAGTAGGATTCATAAACGGGTGATTATTTACATAACAAATAAGATAAGATGTTAGTGTAGAAATTGAAAATGTAGTGACAATGACACCAATTGAAATCAATATATTCATTTTATTATTATATTATTTATATACTATTAATATACCTAATTATATGGATAGTATTTTTAAATTATTACTAGTTAATATTTTATTATTTTTCGAACCGTCTAATAGATGAAACCACATTTATGTTATTTGATATTTTTGTCATCTAATTATTATAGACATTTAACATAGATGCATTATGAGTGTTATCCATTATTGGTTTAAAACTCGATGTATTGTTGTTAAATGAAGTATTGATATTATTATTATGTATTGTCATTTTTCCCACCATTTCTTGTTCTAAAGTATAAGGAAATTCATTTTGATTGAATGCTGAATATTGGTCGCTTTTCTTACTTTCTGATGGAATATAGTTTTTCAAATCACCTCCTCGTAAAGCAATGTTGGATCGACGGATTAATTCATACGCGACAAATAATGCTAAAATACCTAAAATAGGGTTGGAGGTAGATAATATACATAAAGCTACAATAATAACGGCTATTTTACCAACAGGTGTATCCACTAATTCAGCAAGACTCATAGGAGTATTGTATCCCATAATTAAATAAATGACAAACAATATGGATAATATTAATTGGCCCATGTTCTCTTTCTTAAATAAACTGGAAAATTCATTCATTTTGTGATTTGTTGTATTATAAATGTATTTATATTATAAATATATATAAAAATATATTTTTTATTTTGTAGTTATCGAATTTAACTGTGAATTTATGACACAAACAAATATAATAAAAATTGATGCTAGATTACTATATTCTAAATAGTATTAAACACTAATAATATACATATATAATAACATCTAGAGAGAAAATGAAACCGTATTTGGGTAAAAAAGGCTATACCATACTCAAAAAGGATTTATCGTCGGAACAAATTCAAAAAATAAAAAAAGATTTAACTATTAAACCCCACGTCCATGGATCTCCCGCTCAAGACACACAAAACGTGTATTTTGTTTATAGAGAATCCAATAATAAAATATATGTGCCACAATTTTATGGTATTAAAGAATTTGGACCGCCATCCAAAATAGAATTGTCGGAAGGAGAGAATATCGATTTGGAGTTTAACGGACAATTGCGCGATTATCAAATTCCGGTTGTTGATAAATATATGGAACATATATCCAAAACTGATGGAGGCGGTGGATTACTAGAATTACCCTGTGGATTTGGTAAATGTTTGGGGAAGGGTACAAAATTAATGTTGGCGAATGGTGAATTTGAATTCGTTGAAAATATTAAAGTTGGAGATTTACTTATGGGTGACGATTCTACGCCACGAAAAGTATTATCCTTAGCTAGAGGCAGAGAACAAATGTATAGAATTAGTAGTAAGAAAGGGGATGAATATGTATGTAACGAAAGTCATATTTTATCATTGAAGTGTTCTACCTATTGTAGTAAAAAATTACAAAAAGGAGATATCATAGATATATCAGTAAAAGATTTTTTGAAACTACCTAAATCTTTTCACGGTAGAGGCGGTCCATTACTAGGATATAAAACCCAAATCAAATTTAAAGAACAAAAAGTAGATTTCGATCCGTATTTATTTGGTTTTTGGCTTGGTGATGGATCAAGTAGTTCTAGTAAAATTACAACGCAAGAAGGATGTATTCTTAAATATATGGTTGATTTGTTTAAAAATGAATATACAGATTTATATTTAAGATACCATTCGAAATATGATTATAATATATGTAGTTTAAAAAAAACAAATCGATTCATGTCATTTATTAGAAATAACAATTTATTGAATAATAAACATATACCTTATGAATATAAATGCAATAGTAGAGACGTTCAACTTAAACTATTAGCTGGATTAATAGATTCTGATGGATACAATAAAACAAATTGTTATGAAATTATACAAAAAAATAATGAATTAGCAGAAGATATTGTATATTTATGTCGTTCATTGGGTTTTGCATGTTATTCAAGAAAATCCAAAAAAACTTGCTATAATTCAAAAAATGGTCCAAAAGAAGGCATATATAATAGAATATCGATTTATGGTGCTGGGATGGAAGAAATACCAGTATTATGTAAAAGAAAACAAAATTTACATCGAAAACAAATTAAAAACGCACTTGCCTATCGTATACATATAGAAAAGCTAGAGGAAGACGATTATTATGGGTTTGAAATTGACGGAAATAAAAGATTTGTTTTGGGTGATTTTTCGGTTACACATAACACATCAATTGGCTTAAATGTTATAACACGTCTTAAAAAGAAGACCATCGTAATCGTCCATAAGGAGTTTTTAATGAATCAATGGATTGAACGCATACAACAGTTTTTACCAACCGCGAGAATAGGTAAAATTCAAGGCCAGATCATAGACATTGAAAACAAAGATATTGTTTTATGCATGTTGCAAAGTCTCGCCATGAAAGATTATCCATCCACCATGTTTGACAGTTTCGGATTTATGATTATTGACGAAGTACATCATATATCGAGCGAGGTTTTCTCAAATTCACTCTTTAAAATTGTAACGCGTTATATTTTGGGATTATCCGCCACAATGAATCGTAAAGATGGTACATCCTTTGTATTCAAAATGTTTCTGGGAGATGTGGTTTTTAAAGGAAAACGCGAAGAAAAATTGTCGGTAGAGGTACGAGCCATTGAATACAAAGCAAATGATGATGAATTCAATCATGTTATAACAGATTTCAGAGGAAACACATCGTATAGCAGTATGATTACCAAATTATGTGAATACAATCATCGAAGTGAATTTATTTTAAGGGTTCTCGTAGATCTTTTGAGAGAAAATGAAAATCAACAAATAATGATATTGGCCCATAATAAAAACTTGTTAAAATATTTGTTTGATGCTATTAAACATCGTAATATTGCTGACAGTTCCGTTGGATATTATATTGGAGGAATGAAAGAGGTGGCGTTAAAAGAGACAGAAACGAAAAAAGTGGTGATTGCGACATATGCAATGGCGTCGGAAGGATTAGATATTAAAACATTGACTACTCTTATCATGGCAACTCCTAAAACAGACATCGAACAATCTGTTGGAAGAATTCTTCGAGAGAAAAATGAAAACGGTCCATTGGTAGTCGATATCATAGATTCACACGAACCATTTAAAAATCAATGGAAAAAGAGGAAAGCATTTTATATGAAAGAAAAATATAAAATAGTTAAAACTTCGAATGATGTTTATATGCGGGTTGACACCAAAAATATCAATAATTCCGATAATATATGGGAAACTCTTTATGATCCATCTTGCAAAAAAGAGACAAAATCCAAAAAATATATATGTCATTCAGATACTGATCCTTTTCTCCAAGGAACGTGTTTTATAAAAATATAAAAACAAAAACCAAAACCAAAATCAAAACAAATTATATACCTTTAACATTCAGGAGTCTTTTTTTTGTATTTTTTTTATACATTTTTCCGGATTCACCACAGATATCATTATTTGTTCTTGATAAATAACAATAATGGTATTCTTCTTGATCAAAAACCCCGTTTACGAAATAAAAATTTTTACTAAATGCTTTTGGAGATAAAGAACATTTACCAAATTTACCGCTACCATTATCTGTTAAAAAATGTTTACAATCAATACATAGTTTTGGTTTTGTTTCTTTGAATGAAATAATTGGCAAAATAATCGAATAAAAAATTATTATAATATAATTCATAGTTATATTTATAAATTTATTTATAAATTTAATATTAGTAATGTCTTTAAGTGTTTTCAACCGGAATAAATCGAGATTTGAAATGAAAAATTGTGTATTTACAATTGGTCGTATCGACTAATTGGTGCAGGACTAGCCATTGCTGAAAGTGATTGAGCGTCTCCACTAGGAACATGAAATCCATATCCTGATGAAGCACCAGTTTCATTATATGAAAGTTTCATACCAGCATAATCTTCGCTACCAGGGAAATCACTATATCCTAGTTCTGCCATAGCACCACCTTTTTGCATTTTACGCATACGTCTACCCATTCTAGATCTTCTGCTTCTTCTGGAAGATACATTTTTTCTTGATTTTTTATGTTTATTCAAACGATATTTTCTAGATATTTTGCTTTTAATGTGTCTTCGTTGTTTTTTTGTGTATCTCATCTTATATATATTACTAATATTTTTAATTTTTTGCTTTAATAATTTAAATGATTTCACACGTTTGCCACGTCTTTTACCTCCGCCACTCATACATATACCTGGTACTATTCCTGCAGCAGCATCCATATTGCAACTAGCTCCAAATAATCCTCTAGGCGGAATTTCGTTACTACCAAAATTGGCTGGATTATTTGTATTATTCACATTTATAAATGTACCGTTTATATTTGAGTTTGGTGGATATTCACCATATCCTAAATTAGACGCTTCTGATCCTGACATGATTTATAAATAATTGATACTTAATATATGTATGTATATATTATTCATATATTTTAATTATTGTATTCTATTTGTAAGATAATATTAGATGTTTTGTAATTCCGCACTAGTTACTATTTTCGAATCATTTCCTACTACTGAAACTGGGAACCATTTTTTGAATTTATAATTGTATTTACACTTCATCGGATATGTTTTTTCTAAAAAAACGAATTTATCAATATTCTCATTTTCAAACTCATCTTCATCGTCACTTTCTTCCAATCTATCTAAATTATCGTTTTCCTTAATATTTCTAAATAATTTATTCATCATAATACTTGTATTATAATTTGGAATATAAGCTGTGTCATATAATTTTTCGGTTTTACTATCATCTATCAACATATATAAATTATATATATCATTTTGAATACTCGGTTTAACAATAAAAACGAGTTCTCTATTAAAATTGTTAGTATTTTTGTATGGTGTCTTGGGTTGTCGAGTGTAATGTGTATTTGATTCCGCATATGAAGGTGGTTTTTTACTAGGAACTTTGTTTATTATATCAAAAATAGTTAGTTTAATTTGTTTTTCATCCTTCACTTTGTTATCAGTTTGGTTGATGTATTTTATTTTTTCACATTTCTCATTATTGTCATTGAAATTTTTACACAATATAATATCCACTTTATATGGTAGTGTTTCAATATTTTTCATTAAAGCTGAGAAATTTTTGTTTATTAACGGTAAACCAATTATGTTGTTCGAATTCGTATTGTTATTATAGTTTGCATATGCATTTACAAAAGGTAAAGTAAAATTCTTGGTGTTGAAAACATTTTGAAAAATAGTAAATTTTTCAATTTCAGTTGCTCTAGATACGTCATTTTCCTTATAAAATAATACATCTTCCAATGTAATATATGAATTTTGTTTGCCTTTACTATAAAAATTAGTACCTCTAAAAACGGTGTTTACTAATTCATTTGTAAAAGGAACGAATATTTTTTTAAAAATTTTTAGTTTTTTAAATGCAAATGTTAATAAAAAACATGCCTTTTTATTATTATAACTAGTAAACCAAATAATATATTTTTTACCTTCTGGTATAGCGGTATAAAAATCATATTTTGTTATTTGGGATATGTCATCATTTGTATGAAATTTTGCTATATTTTCATTACAACATTTCATATTTATTTGTGGAAAATTGGATAAAATAGCATTTGTTTCATGTTCGTTAAACATTGATAATGGTTTTTGTTGGTTTTGTTGGTTTTTATATACATAGTAAGATTTTTTTATATCTGTTTAATATAATATTAATCCCAATGTTTAACATATTAGTATTACAAATTGAAGATAGATCAGATGACAACTTTCTTAATGGAAATATGCAACTAAACAAAAAAATATGTAACGAAAACAAAATTCAATATAAGTTTTTATATAAAAGTCAAGATAATGTTCCTCCATACTGGGCAAAAGTTTTTGAAATAGATAGAATATTAAATGATAATTCAAATATAGATTATATATTTTGGTTAGATAGTGATGCATTTTTTTTAAACTTTGATAAAAATAAGCTAATAGGCTTTTTAGATAAAAATTCTGGATATTCCATGATAATAACAAAAGATCCTCCTCCATGGAAAATGAACTTTAATGCTGGTTCATTCATTGTTAAAAACGATTCATATAGTCGTGAAATATTTTCATACTGGAAATCATTGTATAATCCAAATAATTGGTGGATAGAAGACAATAAGTGGAAAACAGATAAACCATATGCTGGTAATGATTACGAACAAGGTGCATTTGCAACAAAGATATTAACAAATAACAAATATTCTACACATATAAAAACAGTTCCATATTATATATTGAATAATACTAGTTGTACGGAAAATACAAATGAAACAATTGTAACACATTTAGCGGGAAGAATTAAAGATCCCAATATAATAGCAAAATGTAAAAATGTTTTATATAGTCAAAATTATCATGGTATTTATTTTATTCTGTTTTTGTTTTTGTTCTTATTAATTATTATATTCTGCTATTGTTACAATAAAAAAATGAAAAAATACATACATAAATTATTCGTGTTTTACAAAAAAAATACATAGTTTTCTACGTCGCTCACGAATTGTAAATATTGTTCGTCATTTGTTGTTTTAAGAATTTTTTCAGTTCACTTTTCATATCAACGTCCACTACAGGCAAACTATTAATATTGGTAGATTGATTTATATCACTATTTATATTTTCACTAGTATTACTGTATTTATTGTCACTCGTATTTTTACTTTTACTTAAAATATTTAAAATATGTTCGTATTTTTGCGTTGGAACATTGACTAAATCTTTCACTTTTGGAACAGTCAATGTATTTTTAAAAAATTCAATCAAATGATGTATTAAAAATATAAAAATAATTGATAGTACAATCGTTTTAATCGTCCAAAAAATCATAATTTTATTTTTAATATATAAAAATACTATTAAGTATTCTTTATAATAAAATATCAAATATATAACATATTGATATTTTACGTATTGATATTGTATAAACTACTTAAACCTAATAATATGCTATTATTTATATATTTACTATTGTCTCTCTGTAATAATCATCCATCAGTATACATACATTTATAAACAATGTCTAAATCAAATAATAGTAACATAATACTAATTGATAAATTTGGAAAAATGAAAACTTTACAGGTAAATACAAAAGATTTTAACAAAGAGGATCTATATAAAAAATGTGGTTTCAAAAAAGACAATGATTTTTCCAAACAAATCGAATGGAAAATCACCGTTGAAAAACAAAAATATAAGATTTCTGTTTATGCTAAAACGGATGGTCGTGCAAATACAGAAAACAAATATGATTTTCCACCGCCTATTGATAATGTATTATTTTTTGGCACATGTGCTGTAATTTCTGAAATAAAAGACTTGGAAACAAATTCATATAAATTATTCAATTTATCGATTGAATTATGGGAAAAAATATACGAAAAATTATTTGGGGGGTTTGAAAATTTAAATGATACTATACATGAAGATGAAAACGAAGTTGATGAATTAGCGAATGTAAAAGCAGATAAAAAAACAAAACAAGGATATTTAAAAGATGGATTTGTAGTAGATGATATGGATAATGATGATGATGATGATGATGAAGAGGATGCGGATGATTACGAAAATATTGATGATATTGAATATGAAGATGATAACATAGAAGAAGATGGAGATGAAGATGATGATGATGATGATATTACGAAAGATATAGAAGAAAATGATGAAGACGATTATGAAGACGAAACAATTGAAGAAGACGATATAGACAACAGTGATGAAGACGATGAAGGTGTAAACAAAAAACGAGGTAGAAAACCCAAAAAAAATGGTAAAAAAAAAAGTGGTAATTTGAATGTAAAGGTATCTATAGTAAAAAAATCCAAAAAAGGTAAAAAACCAAATGATGACATCATTGAAGATTTAATAATAGAGGATATTACAACTGAATTATCAGAAGAAGAATATGTCTATGCATAGAATACGTAAAGAATAAATCGAATAAAATTGATTTAAAAATTATCATATTGTTTATATAAATAAACAATACACACATCAAATACAAATATATATAGAACATTCAAAATGCGTACTGTAAGTGATCCTGAAGTATTTAGAAATAATATAAAAGAAAAACTGGGTTTATTGTTGGATAATGACAATCACGCAATAAATTTAGAAAAGGGTATTTATAATTATTCATTGAAAGAGGCTACCAACAAAAAAATTATAAAAAAATGGGATAATGCATTCTTCGTTCAAATTTATACCGATCGCATACGAAGTGTTTATTTAAACTTACAAAATAATAAATCGTTGATTGAGTTGTTAAACAATAATGAAATAAAACCGCATCAAATTGCGTTCATGACACACCAGGAACTTGATCCAGAAAAATGGGATAAATTAATTCAATTGAAAATGAAACGAGACAAATACAAATATGAAACCAATTTAGAGGCGGCAACTGATACATTTAAATGTCGTAAATGTTATTCAAATAAATGTACGTATTATCAAATGCAAACGCGTTCAGCGGATGAACCTATGACGACATTTGTAACATGTATTAATTGTGGTAACAGATGGAAATGTTAAATATTAGAAAATAAAATGATAATATATTATTATTATATAATAATGAATTATTTTTACACCTTTTCACATTTCAAGAGCCGACAAATAAAATAAAATAAAATAAAATATAATATAATAAAATAGTATAATGGCGTATTCTTTGAAAAAACGAAAACAATTAAGCAAATCGTCCAAAAAAAACAAAACTAAACTAAGAAAGGCAAAAAAAACTAACAGAACGCGTAGATTTAGAAAACAATATGGAGGAAATTTGGATCAATCGCAAAAAGAATATATTGAAGATCAAATAAAAGATTTAGAGTTTACCGAGGCTCAAAAGAGAACGATATTTAGGTATTTCGATATAATTTCATCGCATGTGTCAAAAGAATCATCTACAAATTATACAAATGATGGATCAACTGTATTACATGATTTTTTTGTGAATGTCAAATCAAACTATGGACGTAATATAACTGTTGAAGCTAAACGAGAGATATTTTTAGTGGGGTTATTCGAAATGTATAATAGCAAGAGAGAAGAACTAGATATAAAAACACCATTTGAGTTAAAAGGCCTTCTTGGTAGAAAAAAATGAAAACCCGTCGTAATAAAATAAAAGGCAGAAAATCACGAAAAAGTAAATATGTACCAAAAAACGAGAAAAAGAATAAATAAAAAGACGACATAAATGAGAAAAACTTACATATTCAGTCTACATGCGTATATATCATTTTTTCCAGTACATCATCTGGAAATGATGAATCTATTTTTCTCAAAAAAATCGTGTATTGATTTTTCTTTTTCTCTCCAACTATCCAATCTATGTTGTGTTGCATTGTATAAATATCAGTTTCATATTTAAAAACATACGGACTTGTCGAGCTAGTCATTCTAGACCAATCAATTAACGTAGATGGTGCGTTTATTACATTTTGCCCATTATCACCATCATCACCCAAACGATTGAATGTTTTCAACATTATAGCAAATATGCTTTCATTTGCCAGACCACCTTTACATATGAGTGAATATACACTTTTTTTTACTTGTTTGTATAATAAACATTTAATTGCATCTTCTTTGGTTAATACAAACCATGGTGTGTGACCTAATTGAAATTCTTTTGTAAATAATGCCAAATTTGCACGTTTATGATACTCAACATTCCACCATGCTTCTCTCCACTGTAAAATACTTTGGTGTTTGTGTCTATTAAATAGAATGCGAAATTCCTCCGGAGATATAATTGGAACGCATGACTCGGATAAAAAACAAAACCATTGGTTGTTTACGTCATGATTTATCGAGAAATACAATAACGCCATATAGGCAGGAACAACATGATAATAAGAGGTTCTCACTATAGAGTTTAGTGGAATACAATGTTTTTTGATCCATTCTGATTCTATTGTGGTATAGTCTTTGTAATGAATATATACATTGATAATATCTTTATTCGGTTCTATCCATTTTTTCCAAACATTTTCTTTGTTTATTGTATTGTTAATCAAAAAACAAAGAGCTGTCGTCATTCTTATATAAATAAAAAATTGATTTTTATTTATATTATACATTATTTTTATATAAATAAAAACGAAATATATTATTAAAGATTTATTATCAACGATTACACAACAATGAATAAAAACAAACAAGTTAAACGAGATAAAAATAAAAAATACAAACAAAAACAACGGATTAGAGAGAAAAAACGAATCATTAAAAATGAAGTTGAACTTTTACATAAAATTAGTGAATTACCTCATGAATTAGTCGATTATATCCATTTGTTTTTACATCAAAATATAAAATATAATCTATCTTATTATTATCAGTTATATAAAAAATATATTTTAAACTATAATTTAAATCATCACGAATGTATTTATAAAGATTTCAAAAAATTCGAATACTGTACTTATGATAAAACATCTAATCCCCTACAATCTATGTTAAAAAAAATACCTATTGATATTCTTCAAAGATACGTGAATAAGGGGTCACCATCAAAATATTTTAGTTTAGCATTCCCTGAAGAAGGAAATATTATTGATTATTTATTAACAAATTATCGTTCCAATAAAACAATGGATGAAAAGTACAAAGATTATATTTTTGAAATTATTGATTTATTGAGTTATTTTGTAACTAGGACAAATGAAAACTCTCAATCTTATAAAAATATTGAATGTAAAGAATACTACCTATATAAAAAAAATGAATTGATATCCAAAAAAATCATTCTAAGTATCATTTATTTATATAATAAATATGGTGATGTATCTTCATTATGATTATATTTATAACTAAAAATATTTAGAAATATATATCATATAGTATGAAAACATAATGATATATATTATTTTTGCTTTTATTTATAGCGTGTTTTTATTTTACAATATAAAAATAGTCTCGAACAATGTGATTGATTGGATATTAGTAAAAAATGATACAGTTAGTGTAAACATGACAAACCTTATCGCAAATGAAAGTTGTTATAAAAAAGTGGAAAAAATTTACAAAAAGGATGCAAATGATTTTTTTTACAGTGAATTTTATTTCAATGAATTATATTATAATTATCAAAATGATCACGAATTGTCAGTACCGTTGTTAATTGAGTGTTAGTTTAGATTAGATTATATCAAATCAAATCAATTCTAAATCCTTCACATTCCAATATTCTGAACCACCACCAGGAATAGGTCGTTTAATGATAAACGGTATTTTCTTCTGTTTTAATTCTAATTCTGCAATAATATATCCATCTATAATATGCTGTGGGACATTAACAAATGGTTTCGCACCCGAATTTATTTGTTTTGCTCTTTGTCCGATTATTCTGGTTTTTTCATATTTTGTTAAAAATGGAATCGTTCTGTGTAATGGATCTATAATATTGTTGTTTTTATCCCGAATTATTTTTGAAAGTGTTGATATTTCATTGTAATTATGAAATACACATTCTGGGTGTTCTCTTTCAATATATTGTTTATTTATTTCTTTACTGAATTTTTGTAAATAATTTTCATCATCATCATCATCATCATCATCTCCATCTCCATCTTCATCTCCATCATCATCTTCATTATCATCACTATTGTAATGTGAATCAAGTTGTATATTTTGTTTTGTTATTTTTGATTTTTTATTTTTATTTTCTGTATTTTTTGCTATACTATCTTCTAATGCATTTTCTTCGTCTATATCATCATCATCATTAGCATTATCTTCTTCATTATCATCATCATCACCCATAATATCACTATCATTGTCATTGTCATCATATATACTAGCGTCATCATCTGTATCTTCTACAATTTCATTACCAACTGCTTCTTCATCAGTCTCGTCTAGTCCAAAATCTTCATCATTACTTTCTGCCGTTTCTTCCAAATCCAAATCCTCTATTTCTTTATTCGGATCCATATTATGATATTCTTATAATATAATATAGATATATTGTATTTATTTTAAGTATTATATTTATATTATATTCAATTTTATTTTTATTACAACATACATATATACATTACAATGTCATATAAAACAAAAAATATTCTTATAATATTAGCTATATTAAGTATATCATTAACTCTATTTATTCATTATATTTTTTTTAATAATGAAGCAAAGACAAAATACACATTTATTCATCCAACAAAAACGGGTGGTACTGCATGTGAGACATTTTTTAAAGAACATTATTCTGATTTCATCCATGGTACAGGACACGATAATAAATGCACGAATAACAACAATCCTATTATTATTGTTAGAGACCCTATCGATCGATTTATATCCATGTATAAATACTGGAAATATGGCTCTCTCGATATAGATAAATACAAAAGAAACAGCGTTTTTTTGCAAAATTATAATGCTTATACGATTAACGATTTTATACATTTGATTAAAAATAAACATTATGAAGATTTACATCAAAATTTTACATGGAATCAGCATTTTGAACCCATCACAAACTGGATAAATAAAACGGATTATGCAAACATTATTGTTATTGTATATGAAAAAAATTTAAATGAAAAAATAAATAAATTACTACGTGTGTTAAATATCAAAAAAAAGAATTTTGAACTTCCTATTTGTAACGTAAGTAACAATAAAGAAAATATACAATTAGATGATACTTGTATTCTTTTTGTTAAATCTTATTTTGCTGAAGATTATAAATTGTATGATGATATAAACAATCGACCTCAATTATTTAAACATGTTATATAGGGAACTCCGTACGAATTATTAGTTTTGTTCCTCTGTTTTCCATGTTGTATTACACTTGCAACATAAATAAACGTAATTGATGTTTAAGTCATCATATCGAATATAAATAACTTCTCGAGTGTCATTTTTTGTATTCGTCGGACAATCTTTATTAGGACACAAAATATTATTTACACGAGGTAAAGTAGGATCTAATTTGGTATATTTATTGATAAAATGGCTAAAAGATTTTTCGCCTTTTTTAATTTGAGTTTTAGAAACGCAAATATTGTCTTCCGTAATTAAACTGTCTTCATTACCACAATTTCTACAGTAGTACAACAAACTATTTGGATTATCCTCGTCTATTTTAATATAATACATATTTTTACAATTGGAACAGAAATGCATTTTGTTATAGGTATTGTTAGTGTTAGGGTTAATCTATTGGTTATTATATATACTTATAATGTATATAATAATCATATATTTATTTCAATTTTTTATCTTATTGTTATTTTTCTATATATCTTTTTTATATTCTTCTTGAATGTTTTGATTTATTTCTACATTGTATATCATCATAAATTTTTCATATAATTCATTCCAATCTATTTTCACATTCATATTATATAAACTAGTGGTCAATAGTAGAGGTTCAGGTTCTTCTGATTTTTTTTTTTCCAAATAGTCACGTAATTTATTTGCGTGTCGTTTAAAATTGCATTTAATTTCATTATCAAACACTTCGAATTGAGATAGAAACACTCCTGTTTTTTTTTGTAAAATTTGCAAAATCGCTACATCTATATTTTTATATTTAATTATTGTATTATATTTTTTAAAATCATGGTGTTCTTTTTTGACACCTGGTTCATTTAATAATGGATTTTTGCTTAAAACAGTACAAATTGTTAGTAATATAGTTGAAATTGTTTGACATGAAGTCCATTGTTCGCCTTTCCACGTATTTAATATCGACAAACACACTTTACCATTTGTATATAAATTAGGATTAAATCTGATTTTTTCAGCATTCGTACAATACAAAATATATGGAGGTGAATATGGGTAATTTACAGGATAATGCATTTCAAAAAAATAACAACCTCCAAAGTAAGGTGTTTCTGATTGACCTATTATCATTGCATAACCTTTTAACATATTTTCTTCATCATGTGAATAAAAAATACCGTTGTCTCTAAGCGGATGTTGTATTATTTCTTTCACATCTTTAATTAAACGGTTCATTGTATCCTTTGAAATTACTATAGGATCATTTTTTACGTTAACTTTGGACGTCATTCTTGTTACTGGATAAAAAATGTAGTATGTAAATATAATACTAACCATATTTTTATACTGTTATTTTACCATATTAATACTTCCTATTATTTGTAACTGGCGAACATAATGATATTGCACCTTCTTTTTTAATTTCTTCTAAATATTTTTTATGTGCATTTTCATAAAATCCATCCACTAACACATTCGTTTTTTTACCGAATACTTTTTTTCGTTGCTGTTCGAATAGTTTTATTAAATTTTTATTGGATTTATAATCGGCATAGTATCTTTCGGATAATTTATTACCTGGTTCTAGGATAGTTCCCTCGCAATTTGGATTGCAAAAAGTACGTATATCTGAATCTGTTATAATTTTTTCAGATTCTTTGCTAGGATTGGTAAATTCTTTTATTCTTTTTAATGTTGCTTCTAATTTTGGTTTATCATTTTTAAATTTTAAACGAGCTTGTTTTTCTAACATTTTTTTCAAGTCTTTTATTTTTTTTTCATTTTGCTTTCGTTTTGTTTTCACAAATGTATTGATGCATTTTTTTATTTCGTCTTTATTACCGCCTCTTTTTACATTCTTGTTTTTTTTAGTTATTTTAAAATGATGATGATTTTTACGTGTTTTATGCATTTTGTTATATATATATTGTATAATATTTATTTTATTATTTTTTTAATTTTGTAAATATTCTTCTTTTTTTTTATTGTTTTAGTTTTGCACCTTTGCATGTTTCGAGCAATACGTAATCGATATTTGTGAGTTTTGTGAGTTTTTCTGGATTTTCTGGATTTTCTGGATTTGCCACCAGTACCATCTTTTTCTTTTTGATCTTTTTGATTTTTTTGATTTTTTATTAATTCGTTTATTTCTGGATTATCAAATGGAATATCCAACATTAGAGATATATGGGTTATAATTTGGTTATTATTATAATCATTAACAATACGATCAAAACGGCGGGTATTCGTTTGTATTTGGTGAGTAGTTCTTATTAAATGTTCCTCCATTAACCTGTTTAAATGATCTAAACTAATCGCAAACAACCCTATAGTTTGTCCATTTTCTATTTCTTGATATCGATCGTCATAGTTTTTATGAACCAATGCAAAATCAAGAAAATTAACATCTTCTTTATTTCTTTTTAAATAAATCATATAAAACAATTTTTTTTTAGGAAGAAGTCCACTATTATCATGATTTACATAAAACATTTCACCGGGTTTTAAATCATCTATATTTTCAATATATGCCATTTTTATTTTTTTTATCCTCATTTGACATCTTTATATTAATATAAGTATTTATTTTTTTATTTTTTTATTTTTTTATTTTTTAATACGCCCATACTCCGCCTAATGTACCTATCTTTTTACATTTAGGACACATGCAATAATTTCTATTATGTCTATAAGTATCTTCACATGCAATATGTAGATTTATCTTACATCGAGTACACGTAACTAATTCATCTTTATTTATTGAATTTCTACAAATGTAACATATATTATTGTTATATTTGTTTTTACAAACGGATAGATAGATTCCCATTATTAATAGATATTCAAGTCTGTTAAATATCAAGTGGTTTTATATTACTTATTTATTCCTTATATTTATATTCTTTTTATTTCAATTTTTTATAAAATTAAATATATATATATATTTATATATATCATGCCATTTATTGGTAGTTACAACGGAGCTATGAAACAATTATCAAAAATAGGTACAGGAACATGTAATGGTACTTGTAAATCAACATGGATACGAAATTTTAAATACGCGTTAAAAACAAAAACAAACCCTTTACATCTAAATGAAAAACAACGCAAAACTTTAACTGAAAAAATCAAAAGTGTTTCCGGAAAAAATGCAATAAACGAACATAGTAAGACATTAAAAAAATATAAAAATAGAAAATCTCCACCTTATCCAGCAAACGAAAATTGTAATAAAAAGATGAAAGGAAATGATGGTAATATGTATATATCTACACCAAATAAAAATAACGTATGCTCTTGGAAAAAATCATAATGACACATAATTGGTTATGATAATAGCAGTATATAAATAATAATATTTATATAAATTTGCAAATATAAGATTTTTATATTATAAAAAAAATGAAATAGAAATATATATTGTATTATTATAATACTAATTATACAATTAATATTATTCAAAATAAATCAAGAATAATTTAAATTATGATAAAAAAAACCAATAATGTTGCCTATTCAGATAAAAAATACAACGATTATATGTCACAACATAATGCTAAAAATCCAGAATTAAATCATATATCATTCACACATACAAGAATTCCAAATATAGATATGAATATATATCCAGGATCTTTTGTATTTTCAAAAGAAGAAGTTAAAAATTTCCTTTCTATTTATACTCAACATGTATTTGTCAATAAAAGAAAAGAATATCTTACTGAAAAACAACTGCTTAAAAATGGACCATTATTGATTGATATGGATTTTCGTTATGATAAAAAGGTGACAACTCGTCAACATTCAAAAGAGGACAGAAACGATATTATATTATTATATTTAGACGAAATGAAAGAATTATATACATTTACACACAACAAACCATTTTACGTTTATGTTATGGAAAAGCCAAATGTTAATACTGAAAGCGATAAAAATGCAACAAAAGACGGAATTCACATAATATTTGGAATACAAACGGACAATATTATGCAGGTAATTTTGAGAGAAAAAATATTGCAACGTATCCCTAATGTTTGTAAAAAATTACCAATTATCAATACATGGGAAGGAGTATTGGATGAAGGTATCAGTAAGGGTGGAACTAACTGGCAATTATATGGATCTAGAAAACCAGGTAACGAAGCATATGAATTAATACAAATTTTCAAAATAGAAGTAGATGAAACGGATGGAGAATTTATGATGATTGAAGAAAAAGTATCTGATTTTGATATTTTGCAACTAGATAATTTATACAAATTATCAGCGCGAAATGATGAACATCCATCTTTTGAAATTCATCCGAATATACTTGAAGAATATAATAAGCGTTGTCTAGAAGAAAAAAACAACGAACAAAAAAAATCTACTAAAAAAACATCAGGAACTACAAAAGTAAAATTATTAACAGAAGATGATGATGATGAAACAATCAAATTATCAGATATTCATGATAAGGAAACACTTGCAAGAGCAATTGACAAAATAATGAATACACTCAATTCGGGTGAATATTATATCCGTGAAACCCATATATATACACAATTATTGCCTGAAAAATATTATGAGCCCGGGTCTCATCTGTTAAATAGACAAGTTGCATTCGCGTTAAAAGATACAGATGAACGGCTGTTTTTATCATGGGTTATGTTACGCAGTAAATCGTCTGATTTTGATTATGATACTATTCCTGATTTATATAATAAATGGAAAAACTATTTTAATACGAAAAATAGCGGTCTTACACGTAAATCGATTATGTATTGGGCGAAACAGGATGCTTATGATGAATTTGTCAAAGCAAGAAATAGTACCATGTCCTATTTAGTAGAAGAATCTCTTACTACATTAACCGATTGGGATTTCGCTATGATTTTATATGAATTAAATAAAGATAAATATGTCTGTTCTGATATTAAACATTCCGTTTGGTACACATTTGATAATCACAGATGGGAGATCGATAAAGGAGATACATTGCGTATGTCAATATCAACAGATATGTTTAATTTATATCAAGCAAAACGAGCCGTTGCATTGCGTGAATTACAAAAATATACTGAAAAAGATGAATTATACGCTCATTTCCAATCACAAATATCTGGATGTTGTGTTGCATGTATTAAATTAAAAACCAATCCTGCTAAAGGTAATATTATTCGTGAGGCTACACCCATATTTTATGATAAACATTTTAATAAAAATATGGATGCCAACAAATATCTTATGTGTTTTTCGAATGGTGTTATGGATTTTAAAAATAAGGTTTTCAGAGATGGCAACCCACAGGATTATATTACAAAATCAACCAATATTCCGTATGAGCCAATTGATATGACAAATAAATATCACACTAAAGTAGTGGCAGAAATTACAGAATTTATGAGACAATTATTTCCTGTGCCAGAATTAAACACTTATATGTGGGAACATCTAGCATCTTGTTTGATTGGTGAAAATTTAAATCAAACATTTAATATTTATAGAGGTAATGGAAGTAATGGTAAATCTTTATTAACAGATTTAATGTCACATGCATTAGGTGAATATAAAGGTGTTGTTCCGATTACACTAGTAACAAGAGATAGAAATAATATAGGAGGAACTTCATCAGAAGTAATGCAATTAAAAGGAGTTAGATATGCTGTTATGCAAGAACCTAAAAAAGAAGAGAAAATTAACGAAGGTGTAATGAAAGAATTAACCGGTTCAGATCCGATTCAAGCTCGTGCTCTTTATGCAGAAACTGAAACTTTTATTCCACAATTTAATTTAGTAGTATGTGCAAATTATTTGTTTGAAATTAATAGCAATGATGATGGAACATGGAGGAGAATTCGTATTTGTGATTTCATGTCAAAATTCAAAGGTGAAAATGATGTTGTCGATCATGATCCAAAATATGTTTTCCCAAAAGATAAAAATTTAAAAGATAAAATACCTAATTGGGCACCTTTATTTGCGAGTATGTTGGCAAAAAAAGCATTAGAAACTCAGGGTATAGTTAAAGATTGTCCTATCGTTATGGCATCCGCAGATAAATATCGTCAAGGTCAAGATCACATTTCTGGTTTTGTTAGTGAGATGGTAATAATGACAGGTGATCCAAATGACCGGGTTAAAAAGAAGGAATTAACATTAGAATTTAATTCTTGGTTTAAGGAATCACAGGGTTACCGCAAAATGCCAAAAGGTGTCGAACTATATGAATATATGGACAAGAAATTTGGTAAATGCAAAAGCACAGGATGGCACGGAGTTCGAATTTTATATCCAGACGCGGATACATTGCACGATCCAGGTAATAATGAAATTGAAACTGAAGATTAAAATGTAATACTAATCATTATTATAGTTTTAGGTGGTTTTATGCGTTCGAGATAGATAGTAAAGCATACGAATTGAATGTTATACATTGGATGTGTATATCTCAAGGTAAGAATTATATGTTTTTTATTTATCATAGGTTATCGTGTATAATAAATCATCTACAAACAAATATAATATAATTATATTATAACAGAAATATAATATAATTTTTAAAAAGTCATGAAGAATGGCGTATCCTATAATATGAATGGATGGAAGTATATATCGATTCATGGTACACCAAAAGAACGCGGATATGCTTATGGATATATATGCGCGAATGATTTTAAAGAAATTCAAAAAATGTTGCATTATAACATGTTTCAAACTTATGCGGAAACATGGGAATGGTTCATTGTTAATGTGAATGCATCCATAAAAGAAAAGACCAAAAAATATTTCCCAGAGTTTTATGAAGAAATGAATGGAATTTCTATTGGTCTCAATGACGCTGGTACAAAAACATCTATAGATGAAATTATTGCATGGAATTTTTATTATTCTATACCCTATTGGTATTCTTGGTATTCATCTCGTAAAAACAAACGATCCCAAAATACCAATATCAATATCAACATGGGAGAAAAAGTAAAAGAAAAATGTAGTGCATTTATCGCATGTGGTGATTATACTGAAGACGGGAAAATTGTAGTTGCACATAATAGTTTCACTGGTTTTATTGACGGACAATATTTAAACGTTGTTCTGGATATTTACCCAAATAAAGGCCATCGTATTATCATGCAAACGGCACCATGTTTTATATGGAGTGGAACAGATTTTTTTATTACATCAAAAGGAATTGTTGGCACAGAAACGACTATAGGTGGCTTTAATAAGTATAAAAACATGTTACCGATTGGATTTAGAATCCGAAAAGCCATGCAATATGGTAATACATTGGATGAATATGTTAAAATATTATTACAAGGAAATTCGGGTGATTACGCAAATTCATGGTTATTCGGAAATATTCACACCAATGAAATAATGCGTCTTGAATTAGGGTTGAATTTTCACAATGTAGAGAGAACGAACAATGGATATTATATTGGTTTCAATGCTGCATATGATCCCAATATTCGTTTAAAAGAATGTAAAAATGATGGATTTTATGATATACGTCGTCATCAAGGTGCAAGACGCGTTCGATTGACTGAATTAATGGACGGGAATAAGGGTAAAATAAATATTGAAGTGGCAAAAAAAATCATATCCGACCATTATGATGTTTATTTACATAAGAAAAATAATCCGTCTTCACGTACAGTATGCGCCCATTATTATATGGATGCGAGAGAATACATGTCACAAATCGAAGGTGCAAAACCGTTTGATCCTCATGGCGCAGTTGATGGTTGTGTTACAGATGCAAAAAATGCTGGACGTATGGGTTTTTTTGGACGGTTTGGTAATTCGTGTGGTATACCGTTTGTTAAAAAGGATTTTTGTAATAAACATATTCAATATGCTAATTTCTGTCCTTACTTAAAAGATAGACCATCGCAACCATGGACCTATTTTACTGTTGCACGGTCCAATCCACATAATAAAACCGGGCCAATATATAAAACAAAAAGTAAGAGAGTCAATAGAATCAGAAAAAACAAAACAAAGAAGCATTACAATGTCAAATAAACATTTTTTGGAAGTAATTGTTTAACACTATTGTATATTTTATTCGCCAAAAACATCATTAAACGTGCTATTAGTGGTTGTAATATTACTAAAATAATTAAACCTATTTTTGAATAAATTGACAATGTTGTTTTAAAGTAAAATACGGCAAAAATAAAAAATAAAACGAATAAAATATGAAAGATTAATAAAATTTTACCATGAAATTGGACGGTTTTTAACCCTTGATTTTCATACATTGTTTTACGATCATTTGTAAATATATTGGAAGCCGTTATATTAAATTTCTCTTTCAATGCTTCATTTGTATTGAAAATATCCAAAAATAATTCATAACTATTATATGTATTTATATACATTGTATTATAATTGTCATTTAATTGTTTATTCCTATAAAATGTCTCGCCAAATTGTATTTTATATTGTTCCATTAGAACATTGTATTTCTCTTGATATTTGTTCGGCATAGATTCTCCCAAAAATGCATAATATGCTTCTTCTGCTCGTTCATATTCATATGGTGCTTTAATTTCATTTAATCTTGCTTCTTCCATCGCTTTATACAACGCACTAAGCGAAGCATCATATTGACATGATGCATCACAGATTGCAGCATTTGTTTGTGCTGTAATCATGTCAGTATATTTTGATAAAAGATCACTAGCCATACTAGCATTTAGTGGTGTTACTCCACTAGTACTATAATCACCATTTATAACTGAGCTTGAATTGTTTTGATAATTATTAATTAAATCAGTAAAAGGTGTATTTGAGCCCATTATTTAATTATATTATTTACTATATATATTCTAGACAATATAATTATGAATTATAACCAGATAAAGAATTCATTCCCATTGTATAGTCCGCTTTTTTATTTGAAATTAATTGATCGAACGATGATAATATAGTATCCCATGGAGATGTTTCCTTTGATTTTTTATTTGTGCTATTTTTGTAACTATTATAATCCAAATTTTTACTCGTTAACGGACTGTCTGTTTTACTAATATTACCTCCTAATATTGGTGATGGGTTACCTGATAATGAAGAAAGTGATGGTGTTATTTCAGGAGTTAATGAAGATTGAAATGATTCAATACATTGATTCGTACCAACGTCAAAAGTCATACCAGTCGAGCAACAATTACTTCCTACACAATAATTTGAATCTATAGATGATGTGGATGTGGGTGTATTATAACTTATGAACCACGGATCATTTCCACTGGCATCATTCGCAGATGCATCTACATATGGGCTATTTGATAAATTATTAGTATTAAAGGCTATATTTTTTTGACTATAAACCATATTATTTCGTGTTGAAAAATAGAATAATTGATTCACTAAAAAGAAAAACGAAATAACACCAATAATCACTGAAATTATTTTAAAGACTTTATATGGTATTAATCCACGTTTCAATAATATAGCACTTATTAATACAGGTAATATCAATATTATTACAATTTTCATAAAACGAGCTTGTGCTTTGTATTTTTCACTATAATAACTATTGATTTCTGCTAAACGAATGTTATTATTTTTGTTTTCTGCTAAGGCTAGTATTTTTTTTTTATTTTCATTTAATTTATTTTCTAAAATATCTAATACTTCTGTTTGTTGATACAAAGTATCATTCGCCATTTTCAAATTTGTCTGATAAAATTGATTATAACTACCAAGTGAATCATATAAATTCATTCTCATAGAGCTAATTTGATTAATTTGTTCGATTGAAGTATTTATTTCACTTTCGGTAAGGTTACCTTGTGCTAAATTCATCTCTAAAGTTTGCAATAATTCTGTCTCTATATCTTGTAAAGTTGTAATATCACTGGTTGTTGATTTTTCACCATTAATTAAATTATTCATATTTGCATTATTTAACTCTGTTGTTGTCATTTTTATCTAATTAATATTTATTTACGATATTATGATTTATTATAATATATTATGCCAATATAATATTATAATATCGTAAATATTTTATTTTACAAAATATCAACATTTTTTTGATGGTTTCGCTGGTTTTGATGGCTGTCTATTTATTTTCGAAATTAACGTATAACATGTATCGATATCAATGCTATACTAATTGCTAAAACACTCCATAGTGTATAGCTTTGATTCTCTCGTAAAACTACAATATTGGAATCATTTTTAATATTTTGAGAACTAACTACACTTTGTTTGAATTTTTTTTGTGACGCTTCTACTGCATCAATTTCATTAAATTGACGAGTCAATATAATCTCGTTTAATTGTTCTTGTTGATTGACTGTCATAGTTTTACTCATTAAATTTTTTTGGACGCGAGTCATTTCGATCGATTTCTTATTTATTTTATCGGCTAAATTTGTCAATCGTGCATCTGTTGTTGTTATATTAACGCATTGCATATTTTGATTCATTAGACCGTTTGTTTGATAATTACTATATACACCACTATTAATACCTGTAATGGATTTATTACAATAAGGTGAATTATTTACTGTCGGATTAAGAAGATACAATCGAGCGTTAGGATTAGGGAATCTAGGTAAATAATTTGAGGATGATTGTCCGTAAGTGGGAGTAGCAAACGCAGTTGTCATAAATTTTGTAACTACATTACCATTATTTGTTGTTAGCATAACAAATGCATTACAATTTTGAACGCCACCAGATAAATCTATACATTTTTGCATAGCACCAGATAAGTCAAATCCAGTAAAATAAATGGATCCATTGGATGGATCTGTTATAGCCGAGCCACTAGAATCATAATTACCCATATAGGTAAATGTATTCCCTCGACCTACTAAATCTTGTGGATATTGATATAATACAGAATTTTCATCTACATATCCAATATTACCTAAATATTCTTCTTGATTATCACTAGTATTTGTCGATTGATATAATGCATTCATTGAAATATCACCAGCATAATAGGTTTGATTTTTTTCTTGGGTCATTTGATAACATTTTGGCGTATTTGAAGAAGTATATAATACCAAATTTCCATTTTCCATTGTAAAAAATATACTTGCATTTGGAGAACAAAATGTTTGGCCTTTTTGTAATGTTTGTCCTGTTTGCATGTATCCACTATATGTAGCAGTTGTAATTATATAATAATTTGACATCTGTTGTTGTCCGCTCATATCTAACTGCCATGTGACATTTTGCGCATCATATAGAGACGTTCCATTAAATGCTTTTACCATACCAGTATCTTGTAATGTTAAAAATGTATTTAAAGGAGTGGTTGTTGACGAATAAACTGCTATCGAACCATTAGAACCATAATTTATTCCATCTATCTGATTTTCACAGTTATTAGGTGAACCACCTCCTGCAATTATATTTGATAAATCAGTAGATACATAACATGTAGTTGTAGATGTAGATGGGTTGTATGGACCAACACCAAAATACGGATACCCTTGGCTATATGCTGTTTGATAACATGATTCCCATGTATCCACTGGATTGTTTGATACATTGATAGGATTTCTCTTTCCTGTATATGTTGTTACAGGAACTTCTTCATTTACCTCTTCATACCAGCCCCCCGGCCAGATTTCTTTCTTGACTCTTCTAGATTCGTTTTGTGTCACTGGTTCTAGTGTTAATGTTGTACTTTGATAACAACCTATTAAATTACTTACACCTGAATTTAAACTACCATCAGACGACCATATAGCGGTATTTGCACTATTATATATCATTACATTACCTGCAGGATCAATACCCATATAATTTCCAGACATATCTGAAATATCTACGTTTATTATGTTACTGCTCCATAATTTTTTATAAGTATAATTTAACGCAGGACCATCTGAAATAATACTAGAAGATGCATCTAAATTTGCAAAATAACAATTACCTGTTTTACTATTTGGACTAGATAGATTAAAACTAAAAAATTCTTTACCACTATCGTATGCTACTTGTTTACATGTATTAAAAGTATAATTTCCACTAGAAGAATCGGGTGCTGGAATCATTCCTAACAATGATTGTTGTCCGTTAGATATAGTTGTATTATAACACCCAACATAAGAAGCATCGGTAAATGATAACGGTTGCGAATTATTTGCATATACATTTGTACCTTCGTTGCCCGATGAATACCATTGATATTTAGTGTTACCTATTTGCATAGCAGGAGTTGTATTTATATATTTAGTCCCAGCACTATCATATACAGTAGCATTTATTGCACTTGTAGTGTTTACTGTAGTAGGTGTATTTGTAATATTTGAATATGCATTGAGCAACGAAGATTCCCATGAAGAATCATTTTGATATTGTAAAGGTGAATATTCATACGGTTGGGCCATACCAGCATTAGTAATATAATAAACTTGTCCGCCCGATATTTCTAAATTCTCTCCTAAATATGGATTGGTTACTGAATTCATACTCAATACCTGATTATCCGCATTATTCATAAGATTATTTTGCGCAACATTATATTCTTGTATCAACTGATTATATTCCGACGTTAAACTTGCTAAATTCGCTATTTCAGCATCGGTTAATTTATTTTGCGATAAAACAGCTTCGGATTGCGTTGCATACGTGGTTACATTATTTGATGGATTTTTTGGATTGTAAGCTTGTAATTTAGTTTGGTTATTCAATGCTTGTATTTGTGTATCTATTTGTTGAATAGTAACAGTTTGGCTACTTGAAGGATTTGCTGGATATGGATTAGGTGGTGGTGATCCTAAATTCGTACCTGATAAAGTCTGAGGGGTTTGCATTGTTTGCGAATTACTCTGATTTTGCATTGTCTCTAAAAATTGCGTTCTAAGCATTCCTGCTCCAAATGCTTCTATATTGTTATTATTATTAGTGCTAAACCCAGACAATCCAGACAATCCAGACAATCCATATTTATTAGTTCTACTGCGTCGTTTTTTTTCAAAATAATGCTTTTCTTGTTTTGATACTCCATAATTTGTATTGGATTCACTATAAATATTGCTATAGTTTTCAGACATATTAAATATATGGCTATATAGTTGTACTAATATAATGATATACTAAAATTTTCCACAATGTTATTTAATTTATTTTGGATTCGTAGTTGGATATGGCATTTTTATCACTTTATTTTTTATATTCAATTTGTATAATTTAAACAAAACCATTACCAAAATTATATACAAAATATTAAATTTAAATATGAAAAACATCGATAAAATCACCGTAATAATAAACAGTTTGGGTTTGTAACCTGAAAATATCACCAACGATAATGCAATTAATATAAAAATAATAAAAATCGATATTTTATATTGTGTATAATAGCTATTTACCACATTATAAGTATTGTTTTTATCTTGTGAATATGTTTCCTGTTCCTCTAATAGCTTGGCTATTTCTACTGCTAATAATTTTTCTTCTGCTAATAATTTTTCTTTTATTAATAATTTTTCTTTAAAACCTACACCCTTTAATTCAGCTACGTTGTTTATCCGTATTTCTTCATCTAATACTGGCTGAGTGTCTTTTAATATCGATAAAATTTGACTATTTAAATTAGTTAATTGTGCGTTATAACTTTTCAGTTGCATTAATAATTGTGTCGACATTGGAATTAAAGCGTACAAGTATGATTCACCATCACCACTCGATAATGTATAATCTCCTGAATAAGTCGCACATTTTCCATTACGTGAGTCAAATGTTGCACCCGTACAATTTGTTGATGATTCACATAGTGCTTGACACCCTGAAATATCAGAATTAGACAAATCAGAGATTGAAATTAATTGTCCGGTTGTTTCAATTAACATTTTTCCCTGAAGATAAATATATTCAACATTACTAACATCATTTACTTGAACTAAACCTGTACCAGAAAGTGTTGGGAGTGTGTTTAAATAATTAGTATATGTATTATTATAATTCTGTAATGTTGTATTAAATTGTTGTTGTAACGTTTCTAAATCTAAAATATTTGAATTTATTTCGGCATTCACATTATCAATACTCATTTTTAATATTATTATATTATTAATATATTAAATTATTACCATTAGTTTTATAATAATTTATTTATTATATATTTATTTATGTGGTTATTCGCGTGGTTATTCGCGTGGTTATTCGCGTGAAGAAAGTTCTTTGTCATGGAATTGCTATACAAAGGCAATTTCCATCTATATACATCCGATTGTAAATAAGATAAAATAGGCGATTTTTTTGGTTTTTTACAGTGTAAATCACTGCATAAAAACTTCATTTTTTGGTAATATAAAAAATAAAAAATATTCATATGGGTTAAATTCATTCTATTTGTTATTACAAAATAAAATAAATCCAAGGATATATTTTTACATTACTATTTACATTCTAACAACTAAACTTTTAGTCTTTTGATTTCGATTCTGGTGCTGGAGATGGTGATTCTACATTGTTAGACTTACCTGAAAATATCTTTCTCATAATAAAAAATGCTATTACAAAAGTAATTAACATACCTATATTGTATGATCTCTGATTCTTATATAAATCAGTATAATCATCTATTAATCCTTGTGATGTAGTATCAACACTTTCAACATTTCCTAATTTATTTTCTAATAATTTGTTTTCTTTTCGATACCTATCCAATTCAATATTTATTGTTCTAGTTATTTCATTTAAATAATCGATGTTTTTTTGTATATCAACACCAATATTTTTAGACTCATTTATAATACTATCCAATCTATTTTTAATTCTATAATAATTACTAGAATATTCCGGATAATCTGGAAATTTTAAATGTGCAATATAGTACCATTCCAATTCTTTTAATTTATCATTAAATTCAACTGCTAGTAAATCTAACTCATCTTTATATTTTGTGTATTTATTTGGTTTTAGTTTAATATTGACATTTTTCTTATTCTCTATCATTCGAATATCATTTTGTCTACTATCGGACTCATTAAAAGAAGTTAATAAATTACTTATTTCTAGCCCATCCATACCATTATTATTATTATTTAGTAATACCATATTTTTTCGTTATATATTATCTACTATGTTATAATATATTTTTATTTTTTATTTTTACACAGTTTCATATAATAATTTTCAAACACATATTCTATAATAATATGCTGTAATCGCCGTTTTACTAGGACGAATAATTTCACAAATTTGGCCTGGACGAATACATATTGCTTGTGCTACTGGATCAAATCTTGATATCTCTGGTAAATTCACATCAGAACAATTATATGTTTCTTTTATTTTTATCGCTTCATCTTCAGAGATAATTCTATGGTTTGGAACTAAAATATTATCTAAAATAACATACTGCAGACGTTTAATATTCTGAATAATAATAAACAATTTATCGGTTTCCCATATATGCTTCATTAAATTGGTTAATGTTTCATTCATTTCATCTTTACTTATAATCAACAATGTATCATCCTTTGTTAAAATTTCTTCCAATTGAAATAAATCATCTATCATTTCTTGAATGTTTTGTGGACGTAAATTTTTTGCTAAATAATATCGTATGTATATTTTGTTTTTGCGTTTTGTTTTTGGATCTTCTTCATTTTTTTCTAACAACATATCCAACTGTTTATTCTTATACATTGCATTTACTTCTGTAGCTGTAAAATTGCTATAATCACTTACGTTATAATCTTGTCTTTCTAGTAAATTCAATACATTTTTTCTAGATTTATATATTAATGTAATTATACCAGCGCCTATACCTGATGTTGCATTTTGAGTTGTCATTTATGTTATTTTAATAGTGTTGTTGTTACGATTTTATATATATTATTAACAAATCTTTTTAATTCAATTTTAAATTTATTTTTTGTGGTATAAATAATATAAAGATTTGAATGTAATAAATTCAGTAATATATATTACTCCATTCTGGTCTTATAGTGTAGCGGTTAGCACACGGCACTTTGAATGCTGTATCATGAGTTCGAATCTCATTAAGACCAAAACAAACTAACTTCATAATCATAAAATAATAATATTTTACAATGTTATTATTTATTTACATGTTATAAAAATTAAAACACTATTTTTTTAACATTAGTGTTTGATGATGATGATGATGATGATGATGATGATGATGATGATGTATCATTATCTACTTTTATTTCCACGTTTACATTTTCATCAGATGATTCAGGAGCCGTTTCTTCTGGTTTCTCTTCAGTATATTCCAATAAATTCTTTTTCTCTGGTTCTGGGTTTTGTTGTTGTTGTTGTTCTTGTTGTTGTTGCTCTTGTTGAATTGCTTCTTCCATCATTCTTCTCTCTTTCAATAATTTAGTTTTTTTCAATATCAATAGTCTATCTTTTGGTGGCAAATCCATAATCATTTTTTTACTCTTGATTGGCAACGATTCATAAAAATCATTGTATTCTTTTGTTCCAAAATCAATGTCTGGTTCATTTGTTGTCGGAGGTGAATCAGACGGAGTTGTTGGACCTATAATAGTCGGAGGTGACTCATCGGGTGACTCATCGGGTGTTGTTGGACCTATACTAGTCGGAGGTGAATCAGACGGAGTTGTTGGACCTATAACGTCTTGATTTTCATTACTAGACTGCAATGACTCCGTCTCCGGAGTTTCAGGATAAACAACTTCAAATGAACTCGAATATCCTTCGTTGAGCGCTTTCAATTGTTCTTGTTCTTTATTATAAAGTTTGTTTTCATTTTTCCTAATTTTCATATTCATATAATTTATATAATTTTTGATAAAATCATTTATTTTTTCCATCTCTTTTATAGGTTCTGCATGAGTTTCATTATCATCATATTTTAACATATCCACATTTTTGGTTAAATCCATTATATTTTTAGAATAGGACATTGACATCAATTGGTCGACGTTGTCATCTGTAATTATTCTCATTTGAATATTCATAACTTGTAACTCCTGTATTAGTAATTTAACAGCATAAGGTATTCTCAATATACTAAATGAACGTCCAAATTTACTAATGTTAGATATATTTAATTTACCATCCAATGTATTATAAAAATGAATTGGACCATCTGCAAAGGGACTCAAAAATAAATTTTTGTTTTTGTTATATATTGATACTGCTCCCGTTTTATTACAAACCGCCATAAAATATTCATCACCTCTCACCAAAAATGATTCTTGTAAAAAATGAGATGCTCCATGTGCAATAACACCATCACGTTCCATTTCACCGATACGCAATCCACCATCATTGGCTCTTCCTTGGACTGTTTGACGCGTTAAAAGTGTTCTTGGGCCCCGTGCGCGATAATTGATTTTGTCTTTTACCATGTGTTTTAAACGCATATAATAGGTAGGGCCTATATAAATATCTGCTTGTAATTGTTCTCCTGTCATTCCATTATACAACAATTGATTACCACTCGCATGATAACCCGCATTGACTAACATGGAACCATATAGTTTTGTATTTGGACCTTTTGTCTTAAAAGCAGTACAATCTCCGTATCCACCATAAAGAGCACATCCTTTCCCCACCAAAGACTCTATTAATTGACCTATTGTCATACGACTTGGAATCGCGTGGGGATTAATAATTACATCTGGTCGAATTCCATCCGCAGTAAAAGGCATATCTTCTTCTGGAATGATAAGACCTATCGTGCCTTTTTGCCCACTACGACTAGCCATTTTATCACCTATTGCTGGTATTCTCTCCTCGCGAATACGAATCTTTGCTAAACGGAATCCTTCTTCTCCTTCTGTAATAAACGACTTATCTACAAATCCTAGTTGTCCTTTCTTTGTTGTTACAGAAGAATCCTGATATTGTGTCTGTATTTGAATTTCTTCTTCACCATCACCATAGTTGTATTTTTGATCGGGGTTTTGTGTTTGTGTGGTTGTTACACCATTTCCAGCAATTACTTTACCAATCAATACGATTTTATCGTTAATAGGTGTATTTTCCTTCACCAATCCAGTTTTATCCAAATAACTATAATCATAACCTGGTTTAATACCTATTACATTTTTATTCGCAATCTCGGTAAAATAAGAATTTACCATGGTTCCTGAAACTTTACTACTTTCTTCACTTGCCTCATACATGGAATAATAAGTAGTATTAAAAAGTCCACGTTTAATTGCACCTTCGTTAATTAAAATAGCATCCTCTACATTATAACCAGTATATGACATAATTGCAACAATTGTATTTACACCATATGGTTGTGATTCATTGTTGATATACTCCAAATATCTGGATTTTACCAATGGAACCTGACCGTAATTTAATACTACTCCCATCTTATCAATACGCATTTGATAATTGGAATGATAAACAGAAACGGCTTGTTTGCTTTGGCCGCATGAAAATGCGTCTCTCGGATATTGATTGTTTTCTGGATAAATAATTAGGTTACCCATAACACCCAATATTAACGATGAATCTATCTCTATGTTTGTATAGTAGGAATTCGCAGTAAGTTGTTCTTCCTTTGTAGCAATTAACATGGTCTCTTCTTCGGATGTATCCACATAGTCTACCAGGGATTGATATTTATATAATTTTTCATTCATCAACTTTGTGCTTTTATGGTTGATACCATCATCACCACCAACACCACCAACACCCATATCATACAATTCATTTACATTATATATTTTGTTCTTCTTAAAATAAAAATCCACATCTTTTTTCTCTCCAAACCCCGCTACAATTTTATCCCAGGTTACCTTTTCTTCATTCAGTAATTTTATAATGTGTTCCCTTTTATAACTTATTTTTTTGGCATGCTTTTCATCCTCATCTATATAATAAATGGGTCTGGTTAATCTTCCTGAATCAGTAAAAATATAAATCTCATTTTTGGTATATTCAAAACGAATACTTGTAAATGTGGGAATAATACCATTTCGCCTATATAATTTTAACAATTTTACTACTTCTATTGGATCTTCTACTACACCTATCCAACTACCATTCACAAACAATTTTGTATTGTCCGCTAAATATTGCCTGTTACATTCATGCAACAATTTAATATCAATATTCACTCGTAACCATTTTATTAAAGGTATCGAAGAATATCCTATTGATATATAGGTTGATAAAGCCAAATGTTTATGCAACCCAATGTTTCCACCATCCGGTGTATCCACTGGATCAATAAATCCCCATTGCGATGTATTCAACAAACGAGGCCCTATTACTTTTGCACTCGAATCTAATGGCAAATTCAATTTTCTTAAACTTGAAATAAACGTGTACCAGCTCAGTCGATTCAAATCTTGGACGATTCCTACTTTTTTTGTATATTCCAATGATCCCCAATTACCCTTGAATGCCTTTTTAAACCCTGTTTCTACACTCCTGTCTTTGAAAAATTCACGATAATTCAATTCTATTAAACCCATAAAATTATCTCGATATTTACCAGAATGATAATAATGTTCACTGTCTATTGCCAAACTAATTGCACGTTTTTGTATTAAAAAAAACTCACGGAATAAATCATATAATAAAATCCCAGCAGTTTCAACGCGTTTAAATTGAAAATTATCCCTATCCGTTGGTTTATCTTCTTTAGTATAAACAGCCAATAATCTTTTCACCATATTACCCAAAAAATACGCCTTGTCTATGAAATTCGTCTCTCCAACATTCGGTAAAAAATAATTAATAAGGATCTCCAATACACCATTGATCGATCTTCTCTTTGTAAAAGTTGCTATGTATTCTAATGCTGTCTGTTGATTGAATATTTTTCCTGCGTCATGTATCGATGGGATAAACAAATCAATGTAAGATTCGTATTTTTTCATATCCAATAAACATGTCTCAATTATATCTTTATCGGAAACAACACCCAATGCACGCATCAATATAAAAAGTGGAACTGGTTTTTTAACGTTTGGAACCAAGACAACAATTTGATTGTTGGAGAGAACTGATGTAGGTGCTACTACTCTTACTGCAGTAGTTCTGATTGGTTTGGATGCATCCTCAGAAACTGTTCTTATTTCTGCGGAATGGCTATATAAATCATCTGCTTTGTTTTTCCTTATGTAAATCATATTATCCGCGAATTTTTCCTGGGGAATAATGACCTTTTCTTTCCCATCAATTATAAAATAACCACCAAAATCATTTCGACATTCACCCATATTGAAACGCACTTCTGGAGAGAGCGATTTTAAAATACATAAATCGGATTGAATCATGATAGGAAATTTACCCAAATATATCTTTTCCAAAGTAATAGAAGTTGTTCTTTTTTCCACGGTTTCTGTTTTTGTTTCTGGGTTTATAGTTTGTTCGTAAGATATTACATCTACATCAACATCATAATGTATGGTTATTCCATATGTCATATTTCTTAATCTGGCATCATTCGGGTACATGAAATGGACGTTGTTATCATCGTATATAATTGGTTTTCCAAAATATATCTTGTTACCCGTTTTACCAGCTAAATATAATAATATTTCGTTTCTAGATTCGTTTTCAGATCCAGATGAAGATTTTTCACGTTCAATAAATCTTATTGGATTATTCTCTCGAATAATATTTTTAATACCGTATTGAAAAAAATGATTATATGATTCTAAATGATGCTGAACCAAATTACTAGGATTGTCTTTAAAATAAATATCTATTAATTTCCATGATATCTCTTCCATAGTTTAAAAATATATATTTTTAATTATTATAATATATATTTATATATTTATATATTAGTTAATAGTTTAACATAATTACAAACAGTTATGAATTTTATAAAAAAATTTCTCAATATGGAGGATTAATTACTATTATTACAGGTGCATTGTTAATATTATTTATTGATTATTATGGTAGAACAAAAAAACGTATGTATTTAATTTTATCTATTTTTTTTACTGTAATATATTTGTTTTATGTTTATAAAATGGCAGATCAAAAAATTAATGTAGTCATTGTTAATTTATCTGCTAAGATTTTTCCTATGATTTTATTGACAATTATAGCAGTTGTAAGCTTACAACAAAAAATCGACATATATACCGTTTTAGGAATTATTCTAATATTAACTGGTTCTATAGTAGTAAGTTTTTAATTTATAATAAAAATTGATTTACTTATGATAACATTATATAAGTTAACATAAACTAAGTTATCATAATCATAAATATATACCTATACCTTTTCAAAAATGAAATACTTCTATTTATTATTCGTACTAATTCATTGTTTAACGATTTCATGGAATATTCATTGTTATCTTATTCCAAATTCCAATAATAAAATGAGATTTCATGAATCACTACCTATCATTTTATTTAATTCATTACCAAAATCGCAATATGACAATAATTATTTATCAACAATAGAATGGAAAAAAATAAATACTATTCTAAATCATAATGAATCTACACCTGAATTACGTAACAAAGTTAAGAATCTTATATACAACTGTTATGAGAAATGGAGTTTTTCAATAGTTAGTATAATTAGCCAAAAATATCGGGAAAAATGCAATCAAATTCAACTAGACGAACTAAAATTATATGGATATATAGGATTACGTAAAGCACTTATCAACTATGATAGCACACAATACAATCAATTCACAAATTATGCAGTAAAATACATATATAGCGAAGTGTTAACTGGTATTCATGAATTAACACCTTTATACACATCTGATGAAAATTATAAATATAAAAATAAAGAGAAAGTGATAAGTAGAATTGCTCGTAAAAACAAACGTAATAAAACACAAAGGCAAAAAACCAAATATATCAATGGGAATAACCACAACGAACCAACGAGAATACTCAGAAAGAAAATGGCGATAAGTGTGATTGAATAATAATTGTATTGTAAAATATAATATTCACATATACTATATAATGCCACAACAAAAAAACCCAACTTCATTTTATCGACGTGGAACGAATAATCCAAAATTTGGTTCTTATTATCGGGGTAATTATTCAATAGTTAAACCATTTCCAAACTCCTATTTTGGTTTTTTAAATAGTATTATCAGTATCAACACAACACAAACAATCCAAGACAAACAACCCAACAGGTAAAAAACAAAAACAAAAAACAAAAACAAAAACAAAAATATAAACAAGTTAAGTTTTACACACTTGACCGTGTAAAATGAGGCAAATGTTATGGTTGATTGGTTGACGTTCTTTTGAATTTTCTAGTTTTTTGGTTTCTTTGTTTTGTTTTTCTTTTGTTATTTGTTTTTCTTCTTCGTCTTCCTCCTTCCCTAACCCTAAAAATCATAACATTATTTAATCTTTCATCAGTTTCTGTAAAATTATTTTTTATATAAAAATCTTTTACCGTGCTATTTGAAGAAAATGTAACTAATATACGTGTCACGGACAATATATTTTGTGCTAATTCTTTTATTTTGTTTAATAATAAACTTCCTATTCTTTTTTTAATTCCAACATCACTGTTTGTGGGAGGAACACATATACTATTAATATCTATATTAGTATGATATATAGATATAGAACAAGCCCCTAATATTTTTATGTTGGTACTTTCAGTTATGTATATAACAATATCATCTTGTTTCATAGAGCTTAAAAAATAATTATAATCAATTCCTTCTTGATTTCTACAAAATGAATTATTTTTTTTTACTTCATCTAATAAATATTCTCTATTTCCTTCAACACACCCTATTGTATTGAATATAGTTCGATATTTTTCATCTTTCTGTTCACTTTTGTTGAAATAATAATAATAACTATACACTTTTTCTTATATAGATTATATATATCTATATAAAATTTCATTTACTTATTAATTGGAAATGTTCATCAGTGTAAAAATAAACTTAAAACTAAATAATTTATTTATTGCATATTACATTTCTAAATTACCAATTACCAAATATGATATTCTGTAAAGTTCTCTAAATACATTTTATCATTTTTTTGTATATCATAAATCTTATTGAATCGATCTGATGTTATTAACACACAGTTAACACGGTATTTTGCTATTGAGTGTGGATTCAACAAATTCATATTTTTGTATAATTTAGGTTTTTTAATCGACTGCCAATATTGCGCATAATATTTATAAAATTCCATCAAATGAATATTCTGTTTCTCTCCATATATTTTATTTTCAACTAAATGATCTACTAATGCTTCTTCTGCTATTAAAAACCCACCTATATCAGCTAGATTCTCTCCAATTGAAATATTAGCACTCACTATAATATGATCTTTTTTAGCAACGTTTTCATAAAAATGTATTATTTTATCTTGTTTTTCCTTATACTTTTTAACATCTTCAGGAGACCACCATCCTGAACCAGCAAAATTACCATTTTCATCATATTTATAACCTTGGTCGTCAAATGCATGCATTAGTTCATGACCGATAAGCGTACCTATATTTGCATAATTATATATCATTGATTTATTAACATCTATATAAGGTGGTTGTAAAATAGCATTTGGAATAAAAAGCTCGTTTTTATCAAAACTAAAATAAGCATTTACAGAAAAGGTATTTAAACCGTTATTCCTATCCCATTTATTTTTGTATTTTTCTAACATATCGGTTTTATCATGATTTAAATATTTTTTGAGTTTTTGTTCTGTTAGCCATTGTGTATATTTATGATAATTTCCATAAGAATCAACATTTGTAAAATCACAGTCTGGATCTGGATCCCATGTTGATTTTGTTCCTATGACTATATTTATTTTATCCAATTTTTGTAATACGTGTTTAATTGTGTTCGATGACAACCATGTGCTTCTAATCAATCTATTACGAAAAACTTTTTTTATGATTTCTATTAATTTTTTAACTAATACAATCTCTTTTTCATGTTTGTAGTATTTCATATATAGTTTATTTATTTCCATATTCATTATTTCAGTAACATTAAAATTTGCAATTTCAGAAAGCTTACAACTTTTATTAAATATTTTTATTAAACTATGTTTATCATTCGCATAATACAAGATATCATAATTATTTGTGGTAATTCTGTTATAATCAACGTTAAAATGAAAATCTTCATATACGTAATCCATATTCTTTTTCTTTTTAACGTTGATTATAAGCTCATTCACATTATTTAAAAAAATACTATGTATTCTACATAAATCTTTATGATACGGAATAGCTGTAGATATTATTTTGTAAATAAAGTACCCATGCCATTCTTTTGTATGCCATTTATTATATGTTTCTTTTAATGCGTATTGCATATACTTTACATTATCGAGAATAATAAATCGTTCATATATGTTATTGTCTGGTTGAGTGCTGTTTTGATTATGGGAATAGTTATTGCAATCATTTTTATGAATAGAGTAAAACAAACTATCTACAAATTTATTCATATTGAAATTATATTTCTCCTTTAATTCGCTTTTTGAAATTTTATGATAACTATTTTCGAATGTTATTTTGATATTATCTTCATACAAATATTCTGCCATTTTTCTTTCAATGTCATAAATATCTTCCGCATTAAAACAATGATTATCGCCTAATATATAGTGTAATAACGAATCTACATTTTCTATATATAGTTTTTTATAAATAGCAATTTCTTTTTGATCTGATTTTATTTTACTCACATACATTTTTTTTAAACCAAATGAAAAACCATTGTTAATTATATAAGATATATATTTTGACGTATTTTTAACATCGTAATCCATGATCCATTTTATAAACATAGGAAATTGATGTTTATTCATCCATGCTAAAAAATTATAGTATTCTGTATCGTACTTAGCGTGGTTGTTGGGTGTTTTACTATACTCACCACCCTTCTTAATAAAATTATTCAATTCAAATAAATATCCATTTAATCTTGCTTCAATTGTTGAAGGTTTTGTCTCTATAACTGCATCATATATTTTTTTTATATTCGACAAAACAGGAGAAGAGTGTGAATGCACCCTGCATATTTTATTGATAATATGAATAATTTGTTTATCCACTTTTTCTTGTAATAAACTAAATCTGGATACACTATCTTTTTTAGACGAGTTATACACATATTTATGTACGTACAACCAATTCTTGTTTATTGTTGTATAAAAATCATCTTTTAGTTTGTTATTGGGGAGTTTTTTGGATTGTTTTTTGGTTTTTTTATGGTGTGTTGTATGGTTTTTTTTGCGGGTTGTTCTATACGGGTGTTTTTTTGTATGATGGTCCATTTTGTATAATTGTATATTCTTGCTTAATATACAATGATATTTATTTTTTATTGATATATAACAGTTATAAATGTAGGAAAATTAGTGGCAGTAGTAGGTACATCGGTTGCACCTTTATCAGAAACAGTTAAAACAGAAGATGATTCTGATGATCCATTAGCAATAGTTGATGATACATAATTATTAATTTGACCATTACCACTATTTGGGTTATAAGCGATGTTTAAATATATACTATTTGTCGCATAAGTCATACCACCAGGTATAATTTGATTGCTACTATTATAATATATATTAATTGTTCCAGTATTACTGTTTTTTTCACTTTCAAAACCTATTTCACTGCAACTATTACTACTACTATTACCCTTACCTAACCCTACATTAATAATACCACTATTATTTAATGTACTATTTACATTAATATTTAATACACTTGCTTGAAGACCAGTTTCACCAGAAGTATTACTATCATCAATTACATCAGATATATTAATTGTACCCATATTATTTACAACACTAGTATTAGTAGGATTATCTATATTAGGAGTATAGATAATACTACCATTTTCAATAATACAAATACACTCATCATCGTTATTAAATATTGAATTAATTAATGTAACTACACCATTACTAGTAACAAGCATTGTTCCAGAATTACTATTTTCTAGTGTTCCATTATTAACAGTTAATCCATTACTATTTGAAGTACCATCTCCATTAACTGTTAAAGAATTGCTTGAATGATTTGATAATTTACCCCCATCTACTAAAATATCACCACTACAATATAAACTTCCATAAATGTGTACTTCATTATTTCTATTTATAGTAAGACGAATATTTTCCAATATATAAAGTTTTTTATCTTTTTGTATATGTAGATCCATTCCATCTGGTAAAGTAAAATCTTTTATTAAAGTGTATGTTTTGTTGTCATCTTCTTCTCTTATGTAATCTTGTAATAGTGAAGATCCTAAATAAAATATTTTTTCTCCTATGGTGGCGGTATCAACTGATTGCACAATGATATTCGCATCATGTTGCGCTTGACTAATTGCTATTTTTAATGCTAATTCATATGCCTTTTGATATGCATCATCCTGGGATATTTCAGATGACGCTGTCGCAGTTGCTGATGAGGTTACAGTTTGTGGTTGCCTAGTTTTAAAACGCGCTATTGTAGAAGAACTAGCTAAAGCTTCTGAATAAAATGTCATATATATACTACAATGATATTTTTAAAATCTATAAAATATTTATATTAGTTATAAAATGGATTTTTTATATTACTCATTGAAAAACTTTTTTTGTCAGGATGTGTGATATAAGAAAATACCATATAAATTGCAATAAGTACAAAAATAAAAAATACTACATATACAAAAAATTGTGTAGAACTTGATTTTGGTTCAGTTGTCGTTGATGTTGAGGTAGTTACATTGGTTTGCTCTGTTGAACTTCCTGTTGGCTGACAATCTATGTAAATTTCATCTGACAGATTATTGGTTAGCAAACTGGTTGCTCCTGTTTTATTCAAAAATAATGGATAAAGATTCATATTATCATTATACGTTGAATTCGTAGTTGTAGTGACAGGATTTATAGTTTCTTGTAAGCTTTGAATAACAGTTGAATCAACAAAAATAGCACTATCTGTTCCATAAACAATAAAATAACAGTTTTGCGTTGTATCTGTATATGAAAAAAATTGTCTATTAACCGGAATAACTTTATCTAATGTATAAATTATATTTCCCATTTTTACAGGTAATGCATTATCAAAATAATCGGTTTTTAATTGAGTTGTCAAATTTACCAGATCATTTTTTATGTTACCTTCATTATTATTTATATTAATACCTTGTCTATCATCTCTTTTTTTGTTAGTTTTTGGTAATTCACCTTCAATCTGTGATGTTTCGCTATCCAAATTTGAAATTGAACTACTAATATTGGAAATAACATTATCTATGTTTGTTCGGTTAGTATCATTTAAACTAATTGCATCAATTCCACCCGTAATCATTTGCGATATCATCTTTGTACCTTTATCATTTGGAATAGATCCGGATGATGATGTAATAGGAATACATATCACTAATGGTGATCCACTACCTGAAACCGATTTATGTAGTATGCAAATTTCTGCTTCTACTAGATTTCCATCAAAAAAATGGATAGATGATGAATAAATAGAAACTACTGAGACAACATATTCTATACCATTGTATAATACTTGTGGAATTCCATTTGGATTTGAATCGTAAAAATATTTCAAACTATTAGAGAATGTTGGAGCTATAGTACAACTGCTTGATGATACATAATAAAACGAATAATCACATTTTAAGTCACAAAAGCCGGTAAGATAAGGTGATATTTCTGATATATTCATCAAAACTGTTTGATCACCCATTATTCTATTTTTTTTATGTATTGGTATAATATATATTATATTAAATCTATAATAAAATAATATATATTTTATATAAATAAGACAATTATATATTATTTTATTATTAATGAAATTGTCTAAAGGTAAAATAAATAAAATTAAAGGAAAACGACTACAAAGTAAAAAACGTATTCGTCATAAACATAAACATTTAGTTAAACATGGTAGAGATTTGTCTTATCGAAAAAAAAGACATTTTAATTTAAAGAATCAGACATTGAAACGATTTGGTATTGAAGGTGGTGGTGATGATGATCCTACTGGTAATGTTGGGAGTGGTACTGCTGAGAGTAGTATTAAACCAGATGCAACTGTTAATACTAGTGCTACTACTACTGGTAATGTTAATACTGGTAATATCGATGATAAAAAAAAATGGAATTTTAATTTGTTTTCTAATAAAAAAACATCACCCACATCAGCAGATGCAAAAGTCGTAGCAGAAACAGATGCAGCAAAAGCAGATGCAGAAAAAGCAGATGCAGCAAAAGCAGATGCAGAAAAAGCAAAAGCCGTAGCAGATGCAGAAGCCGTAGCAAAAGCAAAAGCCGTAGCAGATGCAGAAGCCGTAGCAAAAGCAAAAGAAGTAGCAGATGCAAAAGCCGTAGCAGAAGCAGGTCCAAAACTAGGCGAACGAAGACAAAAAACAACAACCAATCCAGTAATGATTAACATGCCTACAAAACCTATTAGTACCGCAATTAAACCTGTTCCAATAAATTCAATGTCAAATACAAGATCAACACCAACCCAAAAAAATGTCAAAACAACGTCTCCAGTCATATCCAAGCAAGTTCCAACAACAAACGCTATTTCTATACCCTCTGTAAAACCAACTGCTAATGAAAAAATACCATCTGCAAACACAGGTATGCAATTGATTAATTTACCTAATAACTTTGGACCTAATACAAAATTGTCTGAAGTAGCAAATTATTTTGCTAATGTTGTTTTGGTCCAATTGATGAGCAAATATGATATTAATACTAGTATGTCTTTACATGACTTACTATTAACTATGAATAAAGATAATAATAATATGGGTTTAAATAGTAACGCGATAGGTTATCGTAATGTCAATGGATTAACAAGTGGAATTGGAAGTGGAAGTAGTAACAGTATTATGAATAATAGCCAATATTTAGAAAACGATCTTAATAAAAATATAGATCATGGGATAGATAGTAATGATAACATAGGTCAAAATCAAAATAGTATTAATGGCTCAACAAACACCGGTAATAATAATAATAATATGGGTTCAGATATGGGTAATATGGGTATGGGTATGGGTATGGGTATGGGTATGCCTATGGATATGGGTATGGGTATGGGTATGGGTATGGGTATGGGTAATAAAAATAACGTAAATGAAGATACACGCAGTAGACGTGAAATGGAAAATGAAAATGCGGATTTTGAAGCAAAGAGTAAAGAACTTTCTATAAAAAATAAATCATTAAATTCAGATATTACAGAAAATAAAAAAGCTATAAAAGAAAAGACTGATGAATTAAATGCACTGAGTAAAAATGTAAATAGAACTCCAGAGCAAGAAGCTAGAATAACTAGTTTAAAAAATGAAATCAATCAGCATAAAATCGAGATTGTAGAAAAAGAAAAAGAAATAAGACAAAATAAAAATAATATTAAAGCATATGAAAGATCTATAGAATATAATAAAAAAGATATAAATAAAACAAAAACTTGGGGTGAAACCTTAACGTCTGGTTATAATAGGATAGTTGGTAAAAAAGAGTCTGATGATGATGAGTATATGGTTGAGGATGCGGACAAGGGTGCGAACAAGGGTCAGGGTGAGGGTGAGGGTAAGAACAAGTTTCAGGGTGAGGGTGAGGGTGATAACAAGGGTCAGAATATTAATAGAATTGATGATGAAAACAAAGAAAATAAGATTACAGTAAATGAAAACCAAGTTGAAGAAGATGAAGAAGAAAGAAAAAACAAATATATACCCATAGCGGAAGAAATGAATAAACAAGACAATGGTCTTTATAAAAAATTAAAAAAAGGACATTCACTTACCGAGGACGAGACGAAAACATTAAAGAATAAGTATAATTTTAATGATAATAATGATAATAATTATCGTGAATTTCAAAACCATGTCAAAAAATATCATCATGATGGAACAGAAAGAAACGCCGTTTCTAAATATTTGGGGCATCGTTTTGCACGTAAGGGTGGTTCTTTCTGCAAAGCTACTCCAAATGCAAAACATACAATATCAAAAAATAATAAAAACCCTAACAAAACCAAAAAAACACGAAAATTACAAAAAAGGTAAATACCTCATTGTGTCGTTGTCATATACGGTGGCTTTGAAAACTTCGTTGTATCCTTCCGCATAAACTGTATCACCATTGTATATATAATCACAACCATATTCATTGGTACAACTTTTTCCTTTTCTACTGATTGGAATCTTCACGTTATTGTGTTGATCGCTAATTGTATAATATTGCCATTTGTTTCTATTCACAAAAACGGGACGACCCATCAGTGGTAATATACTATTTTTTTTCGATCCGTTTATTGGTGTTAGGATTCCAACTTGCCGATAGTTTGTATCTGGAGAGACGGCACCAATGTTGGTTGAAACATTAATAGGGACCGCTCTAGGCATGAAAACAGGTCCCATACTATTTGGATTATTAAAATAATTTTCATTTCGCAATGGTGGAACATATGGGTTTAATAAAACATCATTGGATCCGCCACCATACCCATATCCATACCCATACCCAGCATCCGTATTGTTGTAAAAAGAATTGAATATGTCGATTTTTTGTGGTTGGTGCTGTTGTTGGTCTTTTTGGTGTTGTTGATGTTGTTGAGATGGTTGGTGTTGTTGGGATGCTTGTTTCTGATTTTTAAAGAAATAAATATAGATAATGTAAAACAATACGCATAAAATGATTACTAAAAACACTAGAGTAATGTTTTCAATGCATATAACACCTGGAGGGCATTTTTTGGCGTGAATATTCATTTGGTTTATTTATTATGTAATTTTTGAGTAATTCTTTTAATTTATTGTTATTACGATTCAAAGCTATATATAATATAATTATACTATAAAATTATATTATACATGATTTTATTATGTTATGAGTTATTGACTCTACTTACCGCCACTAAATAAATTTGGCATTCCAGGTATATTTAAAGTTCTCAAATCTTGCATTAAACTATGTGATTTATCTAATAATGTAGATAAACTATTAATTTGATCGGTTGACAATGATTGACCTAAATTTTGCGTTTGTATGTTTTGATATGATTCACTAGGAGTTGATGCTGATGCTGGTGCTGGTGCTGATCGATTTTTCATTCTAAAATCAGTAGCACCGGTAGCACCGGTAGCACCGGTAGCACCGGTAGCACCAGTAACACCAGTAGCACCAGTAGCACCAGTAACACCAGTAACACCAGTAGCACCAATACCACCAATCCTACCACTAACACCAGTAGGTACATCTACAGTACCATCATCTTCAGTAGCATCATCTCCACCATCACTAGATGTCATTCCTTCTCTACCCATTCTGTTATTATTTGAACTCATAAATAAATTGGTTAATAACAATGCAACTAGCAATACAATCGCCATGTTTTTACTAAACAAATAAGTAATGTAACCTACTAAAATGAACATAATAATTGCATTAAAATTATTCATGATAATGTAAGCAAAAACATTAAATACTGCTAAAAATGATACAAAATATAAAAAGTAAATATTGTTGAATAAATTGTCTAGAGACTTTGGCATTTTCATTTTTGGGATATATGTATAAACGTCTATTTATATATTCAATATATAATATATTTTATTTTATTTTCATCTAGAGATAAAAATAAAAATTGAATAGTAAAACACAATTAATAAAAGTAATACAAATAGTATAACTATAACTCTGTATAACGAGTATATAATACAATCAAATGACAAATATGTCTAGTAGCGGTGAAAATAAAAAAACTAGAATCCGGTCGAAATACTACATTGGTATATGTGAATTGCATCATGATTTGTTGCATGGTTTTGATGAAAATAGTAGTCCACAAATAAAAGGTCATTATTTATTGATGGAAAAATTCGGAAATTTTCATCAATATATTGTTAATGACATATATAATTGCAGTTATGATTCCGACAATTCCAATTCAAGCATTGTAGATTCACATGATGATGATGATGAAAATGAAAATGAAAATAATAATCCTAAATTGATTGATTTATATAGATACAAATATTCTGTTTTATTAAAATCTCCAACATTCATGGATAGTTGTCATTCTATCATAAGAAATTATCACAATATTATTAAATCGTTTTACTATATACAACCGCATATAGTAGAATGTGTTTATTTACCTTCTCCAGGTAGTGAATGTGTTGCTATTTTAAAAACATTTTGGTTAAAAATCATACAACGTACATGGAAGCGGGTTTATAAAGAGAGAATGCGGTTATTGTGCAGTGTTCCGATGTTACGATTGAGAGAAATAACCGGTCGAGGGTTTGTATATGAAAAAATACATATTCCTGGATTGAGAGGTATGTTGGTTTGTTAATGTTTCTTGTGATTTTTGCGTTTGGATGATTTTGATTTTGATTTTGATTTTGATTTTTTCATTCTTTTACCACCTAATAACATGTTTTTTCTAGCTGTTCTTTTTTTATTGCGTCGTCTTTTTGATGAAGATGAACCTGAAGAGGATGATTTGGTTTTTGAACTTGATCTACGACGTATTTGGGATGAAGGGAAATATCTGTAACCAGCCGATTGATCACCTGTTGATGAATTTTGATCATAAGGAAGGTCAATACCAAAGTTTTCAGGATTTCTTTTAACTTGAGCGCCTTGCAATTTACCTTTCATTTGATTAATTAATGATTGTATACCATTTATATCATCCTCATTTTTAGGATACATGTTATTTATATAAGTGGTTGCCTCCTCTAATAATGTACGAATTCCATTCATATTATTAACATTGAGTAATTGTTGTTGAGTTAATTGATTAATTTCATCTTGATTTTCTGCTATTTTTTTATTTAATTCTACTATTTTTGCTTGATCTTCTGGATTTGTACGAGGTTGATTAATTAAATTCTCTTTTTCCTCTTCTAATCTTTGTTTTTCTGTTCTTAATTCATCTAACTCTCGGGTTGTAGTTGCATGATCAGTAATATATTTACCTAATAATCCATCCATAGATTGTAATGTTGCATACAAACCTTTATATTGTTCCAAAATGTTTTTTTTATCATTAATTGCTTTTTTTAAATTATTAAATGTTGGTTGTAAACTAACGGGAATAGTATTTATATCACTATAATAAAAATCTGGGTCAGGTTGATTTGATTGTGACGCTGATGGTGTAGATGTTGATGGCGAATTTCTTTGTAATATACTTAGTGGATTTAAAAATCTTTTCATATTATAAATATATTGTTGTTATTATTATATTATCACAATATTTTTATTTTCGTAGATACATACATCAAAAACTAAAACCACAACCACAACCACAACCACCTAAACACCAATGATTTCATTTATTTTTTCGCGGATTTTCTTGACTTCATTCGTTATTTCTCTCTGATCGTCCTTTGCTTGTCTTATATCTTCATCTGTTAATTTCCCAGAAACTATTAAATCTTCCACATATTGTTTGATGGAATTCATCGCACGGATTTGTCCTTCTTTTTGTTCCACGATATAGTTGTGATAATTTTCATAATCATCTTTGACTGTTTCTAAAAAACGATTTTGACGCGATAGTTTTTCCAATTTTTTCTGTTTTTCCAATAAAAATTTACGTCTTAATTCAATTTCATCCTCGATTTTTAACAAATATTGGTCTCTTTTTGCTAAATCTATGTTATTGAGTTGATTTTGGTTGAAATCTGGATTTTCAAATTCTAATTCATCTAATTCATCTAATTCATCTATTTCCATTTCTTCACCATTGTTGTCGATATCCATAAAATCTATGTTTTCTTGTTCGTATGGGTACGAGTCCATTTGCATCTGCATAGGTTGTCCGGGTGATTTTGTTGTCATATCAAATTCTATTTTCATTTTTATGTATCCAATAATATAATTATCCAATAATATAATATTTATATTTATTATATTGTTGGATTTCATTTCTATATAAATCTATCTCTACCATGAGTATAATATTTATTCACTATAGGTTGTTACTTCTATTGTTATTGTTATTGTTGTATCACGGCAATAACGTATCATTTCGTGTTTTGAAAACAGCCATTCTCCAATTCTTTCCAACTATCAAATTACATCATATTATTTTATTATCAGACAACCCAAGTCACCATGTTTATACGTTGGATTTTACACCAATCAATCAAACAAATATAACAACATTAGTAAAATTATTACTCGGACAAAACGTTGATGCTGAAGTTAGACTGCGATATATTACAATGGATAATGGGTGTGACATATGCAGTGGTAATAGCAATAACGAAATTGATAACGCATTTGTAGAGAAATGGGATAACATAAATAAGTTGAATGAAAAAATGTCTAAACAGGTAACTAAAAACACATACAATAGTATAGATAATAAACAACTACAACATATAATCAAGTCGTATTTTACGTGGCCTGAATACATGAATTTGTATTGTCATAATTGTCAACATTTTAGTAAATATATGTATAAGATTTATTTGTCTAGTACTAGTAAAAATAAATGAATATTCGTTAACAACAAACATTTTTTTATCATTACATATAATAAAAAAATACACAACATGTATCGACGCATATTTAACCGTGTAAAATCCATCATACCCAAGATTTCTGAAACTGAAATAACAGCACTAAAATCAGGTGGTGTATCTATTGATCGTGAAATATTCAAAGGGAAAGTCAATTATTGTCAATTATACAAACCAATTCAAAAATCAATCGATCAGATATCCGAAAAAACAATGGAAAAAGAAATGGAAGATCTATTGAAAACCACAGGACAAAATCCTATTTATCCTGCTACTAACATTCATTATATAATGAACTATTTGGGTAAAAAAGGTTTTTTGAGTATGATTATTGATAAAAAATATGGTGGTAACCGGCTTTCTATTGAAACACAATCAAAAATATTGTCGAAAATATCATCTTATAATCCTTCTTTAGGTGTCGCTACCATGGTACCAAATTCATTGGGTCCAGCGGAACTAATTCAACATTATGGTACAGACGCACAAAAAGAATATTTCCTTCCAAAATTGGCGGACGGTACATTCATTCCTTGTTTTGGTTTAACCGGTCCCAATAATGGTAGTGATGCAGTTGGAAGTATTGATGAAGGTTACGTGGAAAAAATTGACGGAAAAACGAAAATACGTCTTGTTCTAAACAAACGTTATATTACATTGGCCCCTGTATCCAATCTTATGGGTATTGCGTTTAGATTAAACGACCCACATGGTTTATTATCCAATTGCAAAGAAGGAATTACATTGGTCTTAGTAGAAAGTTCGCAACCAGGATTGTTGGAAAAAACATTCCACAATCCAAACAATGCTGGTTTCCCAAATGGAACGATAAAAGGCACTATTTTTATCGATCCAGAACAAGTAATTGGAGGTCCGGATAAAATCGGCGAAGGATGGAAAATGTTAATGGAATGTTTAGCTGTTGGACGCGGTGTCAGCTTACCTGCTACAGCTAATGGGTCTTCCAAATTCATCACACATGCCATCATGAATTATATAAATGTAAGAAAACAATTCAATATGAATATAGGAAATATGGAGACAGTTCGAGAGAAATTCATCGATATGTACCTAAATACATGGATCATTCATACCTCTGTAAAATTCACAAATCATATTTTGGATAGCGGATCTACTCCTTCCGTGGTTACAGCGATCATGAAACAACAGACTACTGAACGTGCGCGTACTATATTGAATCATGGCATGGATATTTATTCCGGTAGTGCTATTTGTACGGGTGAAAACAATTTTTTTACCAATTTTTATAATGCATCACCTGTAGGTATTACTGTAGAAGGTTCAAACACACTTACTAGGGGCTTAATCATATTCGGACAAGGATTGAATAAAAGTCACCCTTATATTTTCCCCATTTTTCAAAGCATTCAAGACGACAATTTGGGCGATTTCAAAAACAATTTTAATAAACTAGTCGGTGAGTTAGCGTGTAACTATGTTTCACTATTGAATCCTCTACGCAATTGCATGATAAAAGATCAACCACAAAGAAGATTGGATAATGCGACGTTGAAATTCAGTGTATTAGCTAACTTTGTAGCGCTTATGGGTGGCAGTATAAAATCAAAACAAATGATATCTGGAAATATGGCGGATATTTTATCCAACTTATATTTGAGTTATGGGTTATTATGGTATCATTGTCATCATCCTCATGATAACAACAAAAACAACGTCAACCTATTGTTGAGGAATGAATGCATGGATTATTTATTGAATGAATTGGAGTATAAGATGAACTTGGTAGTTGATAATTATCCAATTTCTGTATTACGACCTTTTTTGCTTCCTGTAAAAAATACTATTAGGATGCCTATACTAGAAAATAAAAACAAATTGTATAAATTTATTCTGGAAAATCACGAATTGCATGATTTATTCAAAAAAGATATTTATTACAAGGGAACTGTATTGGAAAAAATGGAAAATTTGAGAAACTTAACGCCGAATACGCCTGAATATCAACAGTTGTACCAAAATATTATTTGTGTCGGAGAATACCCAGTACAAGCACCATAGATTTGTGGACGAGAGAGATCTGATTGGTGCGTTCAAAAATCGAATTCCCAATTAAAAAATATATAGAGAAAAAATATTAAAATCTAAGTAGTATAATATTTAGGAAGTAGGAACCGTGGTTTAAACAAAATGTCTCGTACCAATACTGAACCCATATTAACTCGTAATGATAGCCGTTTCGTAATGTTTCCTATCGAACATCAAGATATTTGGGAAATGTATAAAAAATCAGTAGATTGTTTTTGGCGCGCGGAAGAAATCGATTTATCAAAAGATTATGCTGATTGGGAATCCTTAAACGCCGATGAAAAATACTTTATTTCTATGATTCTGGCTTTTTTTGCTGCAAGTGATGGTATTGTATTAGAAAATTTGGCGACGCGTTTTATGAGCGACGTTCAAATATCGGAGGCTAGAGCATTTTATGGATTTCAAATTGCCATGGAAAACATTCACAGTCAAACCTATAGTTTATTGATTGAGACATATATCAAAAATTCTGAGGAAAAACATCGTCTGTTTCATGCTTTGGAATATTTCCCATGCATTCAAAAGAAGGGGGATTGGGCCCAAAAATGGATCAACGATAACCGCAGTGGTTTTGCTACGCGTTTAATAGCTTTTGCATGTATTGAAGGTATTTTCTTCAGTGGTGCGTTTTGTAGTATTTATTGGTTGAAAAAGAGAGGATTAATGCCTGGATTGACCTTTTCGAATGAGCTGATATCGAGAGATGAAGCGCTTCATACTGAATTTGCTATTTTGCTTTATAAAAAACTGGTGAAAAAACTTCCAAAAGCACGTATTCATGAAATTATTAAAGAGGCAGTTGAAATAGAAAATGAATTTATTTGTGATGCGTTACCGTGCCGTTTGATTGGTATGAATGCTGGATTAATGACGCAATATATTCAATTTGTCGCGGATCGTCTTTGTTTGCAACTAGGATATGATAAAATATACAATGTATCAAATCCGTTTGATTTTATGGAACTAATATCATTAGAGAGCAAAACCAATTTTTTCGAAAAAAGAGTCGATGCTTATGCATTGGCTACAAAAACAGTTGAAGGAGATGTTTTTGAATTTAATGCGGATTTTTAAGCTGGTAGACTAGCTGGCCTTCTTGGTTTTGAAGTCATTGACAATCCAGTACCTTGTATAACTTCTGCGTTAAATGCTTCAACAGTATTAGTATTATTTTTTTTAGTAGTACAACTCATACCTTCTTGATAATTCATGTAATTCATACCTATATCTTTACTAAATCCTTTAATATCGGATTTGATATCTCTATATAAAAATGCATAAAAAGAAAAATAACTACCTAAAAGAAGCGCTAAAACAAGTATGCTGAATAAGAAAAGATACTCAGATGTTTTGTATTTGTTGGATATTTTCATTCCCTGTATATTATATTATTATAATTATATTTGTAAGAATATAAATATATTTTTATATTTCTACACAGATAAAATGATTACATGCAGATTAGTAGGCGGATTAGGGAACCAATTATTTCAAATTTTCACCACAATTTCATACGCAATTAAACACAAACAAATATTTAAATTTGAGTATGCGGATATTTTGACGATTGGCGTTCCTAGACCCACTTATTGGAATTCGTTTCTCTCAAAATTAAAACCATTTACATTTTCAACAAGCAACGACGTTGCAACACAAACAAATAATGTAATAAAAGAACAGGGGTTTCATTATAGTGAATTACCATGGTCGGACATATTAGACAATACACATGTTATTTTGGTAGGATATTTCCAAAGTCACAAATATTTTTCTCTGTTTTATAACACTATTTGTAGAATGATCGATCTAGATAATCAAAAAATGAACGTGATGACAAAATACCGCGATTTTTTTGCTAATGAAGAAACCGAGGAATTCGAAAAATTTATAGGCATTCATTTTCGATTAGGGGATTATAAAAAAATACAACATATTCATCCTATACTGAAAAAAGAGTACTATGAAAAAGCGCTTTTATATGTCATGGCTGAAACTGAAAAGAAAGATTGGAAAATATTGTATTTTTGCGAAGAAGATTCGAATAAAGAAGTAGAAGAAACCATTGAATATTTGAAAAAACGTTGTTCTAAATGTGAATTTATTAAAGTTCCGGATACAATTCCTGATTGGGAGCAACTTTTATTAATGAGTTGTTGTACGCATAATATTATTGCGAACAGCACGTTTAGTTGGTGGGGTGCATATGTAAACAGTAATCCAAATAAAATAGTATGTTATCCAAATAAATGGTTTGGTGACTCTATGCCAAATCATAAAACATTATTTACGAATGATGATTTATTTCCTTCTACCTGGATGATGATCTAAATTTATGGTATGATTCATATGGTATTATTCATATGGTATTATTCATATGTATATTCATAATCCGGATCTGGGGCCGAATTGTAATGGTCGCCACCATCCTCATAATAAAGTTCTCCATTTTTGGAAAATTTCTTATCATTTTTTGTTGTAGTTTCTTTAATTAATGGTCTTTTTTGTAAAGAATCAATATATTTTAATATTATATATAATATCAAAAACAAAATAACACATATTATAATTCGATGGGTATGATTCATTTATTATAAGATAAATCTAAACAACTATATATTTAATAAATAAATTAAATATATAATTATTGCATATTTTTGACATTTATTCTTTGTCAATTGTAATCTGTTTTGCGATTTTTTTGATTATTTTCTCTTTTTTTTTCTCTCCATTTCCTGGTAAACCACCCATTGTCTCCATGATTATCAAATTATACTCATCTGACTTTTTGGATTCTGAATTCATACATTGTGGATATTTCTTTTGAAATTCAGGCAATAATTGTAGATTTTTACTAACAACGCTACTAATAACATCTTTTATTTTTTGTTTATCGTCAGGTTCTTTTTCCCACTTATCATCGTCTTTCACATACATGATTTCTCTCTTTATATCACTACAATGCATTGGACGCTTTTCGACATCCAAAGCTTTCAAGTTTTTGATGATTATTTTGGATATACCTTCTACATAACCCAACTTTCCTATACTTTCTAGATCGGAGAGTTGGAGAGAAATATTCTCAATAAATTCGGAAATATTCATCGCATCTTTGCATGTTTCATTGAGAAAAAACTGTAAATTAAAGGTTTTGTTGTTGTTGTTAGTTTGATTGATTGTATTGTTGTTTGTTGTATTGTTTTGTTGAATGGAATCTTTTTTGCATATCTCCATAATCATATTTTTCAATTCTTTGTTTTCATTCATCAAATATTTTATTATATCATTGTTCGGTGGTTGATCTATTTGGCTATTGCATATCGCATTTTTGCTGTTGTGTTTATGTTTCCACAACCCAGAATGGGTCGTATATTTTTTTCCACATTCACAAACATATTTTTGAATTTCTCCTAAAATGCCGTTAAATGCCGTGTTTTCGCCGTGATTTGTTTCCATTTTGTTTCCAAAAAGCGGTCCTAAATGTTTGGCAGTTTTTATGTGAATATTCCAATCCCATTTACGCTTACAACTAAAAGAACATTTTTCACAATTTATGGTAACACCGTTTTTTCGCCGTGATTTTTCTTCCAATACTTCCATTTTATTTCCACTTATAAATATATCAAATATTAGAATTTTGCCTTTTTAACGAAAAAAAATTTTTTTATGGTAACAAAATGAAAATTATTTTTTTTGTATCCTTACCTTAATTTTTTTTATGGTAACAAATTTTTCTTTTTTCCAAAATTTTTTTTTTATTTTCAATTTTGGACATTTATTTTTGTCCATTTTTCAAATTCCCAAAAAAGTTTTACGAAATTTATTTCACTTTTTTGTAAAACTATGGAATCCGGCTGAAAAAAAGGTACTATGACTCAAATCCACACCATTTAAGCTGTCATACATGTTCGATTTTCATTAACCGCTGTATAAAACGTTCTTTGTCTCTATTTTCATTCATATAAATATTTATTATTTCTGCAGGTGAGTAAAAATGTTCTTTTATGTTTTTAATGGTGTCATCATCGATTGCTTCATTAAATAAATGTGAATACATTTCTTTTAGTATATTATGAGATACATAGGACAACTCTAATGTTACATCAATTCTACCAGGTCTTACTAATGCTGGATCCAAATCATGATAATGATTCGATGATATGATCATTATTCTCCCTGGTGTTTCACGTATTCCATCCCACAAATTTAAAATATCATCTAATGTAATTGGCTCATCATCGAGTAATAGTTTAGGTATTTGATAATTGTTTTTATTGGCATTTTCATTTGAAATTAATGTTTCTAATAAAATATCACCAACATTTAATTTTGTGGTGCATGCGGTAGGTTCATTTTCTATATTATTTTCAAACGTATGAATATGTTTATTTTTCAGTTTTTCTCTATTTAATACAACATCGCCTATACAATCAATATCTTCAAAAACAATAATTTTTTTGTCAAATCCTATACTATTTTTTTTATTGTCCGCATTGTAACGGTCTTCAAAAAATATACTATCAAGTTGTTTTTTTGTTTTTATTAATTTCAATGAAATTACCACAATATGACGATTCGTGTAGTTTGCTATAGATTTAATCAATGACGTTTTACCAGTGCCCGGGGGTCCATACATACCAATTCCTATGGAGTATGGTATTCCCTTTTCATAATACCAGTTTTTATTATTCATAAAAAAATCTATTTTTTGCATGACTATTTCTTTATTTTCGAAAAAAATATTCTCGAATTTTCTAGTGCTTGAAAAAATATTTTCATCCCACAATTCATATTTATTGTCTTCGTATTTCCCTTTAATAAGAGTATAAATAAAACATTTATTATCACGCGAATTTTCTATCGAAGATAAATAGTTTTTAGTAATATCTTCTACAAAATTTTTTATCGTAACAATATTACTTTTGTATGAAAACAATTGAATTGTTACTTTTTCAATTTGATTGATTCGTTTTGAATTTCTTTCTTTTGAATTTTTATCGACTTCATGATCTTGAGTTTGAATTGTTGTACATGCATATATTTCATGTTGTTTTGATATAATGAATTGTTTATTTTGAACTACCATATAAATACCTAAATCACGATTTTTATTATAAGATACATTGCCAAATGAATATTCTTTAATGTGAGATATTGTATTATTTTCATCCGCATTTTCTATTATATAAATCCATAATGCACGAAACCTGTCACTAAATGAATGGGATTGATTTAATTCAGACTCGTAATATGTAGTGGATAATGAAATTTTGCCGTCATATTCAACTACATATTTTTTTTTCAAAAATATATTCAATTCAAATAAATTGATGCAATTTACTAATCTAACAAAATTATTATGTAAGAAATGAAATATATATGTGAATATGGATAACATAATTGTAGTTATAAGTGTATCAATAAATGGATTTCCTGTTTTAAATTTATCAAATACAATCATGTTCATAATATTTCCAGTTATAAATTTTACGTCGTTGTCTAACGTACTAATACCAAACATCTTTATGTAATTTATACTTATACAATCTACTATTGTGTTTATATTATTTTTATTTTTTTACAAAATTTGAAAAATAAATGTGTGCTCCCGCAATGATATATTTCGTTGTTACCTTTTTAGCATAACTATAAGTATAAATTTATTCAACCGTTAGGGTTAGGACCGTTAGGGTTAGTTACAACTTTATTATAATCCAACATGTATTTTCGAAAGTTCGTTTTTCGCCCCTGAATGTCACTATAATCTTCTCTCTGAATCACTGATAAAGGAATAATCAGAAACCAATTATCTTTGTTTTGTAATAAAAACCAATAACGATCTATTCCGTACATATGCGGTTTATCCTGATTTTTCATAAAAAGTCCAATTCCTTTTTTATAATTTTCAATAAGTGTATCGTAATAATGTTTTCGAACAATATAACCAGTAGTTGTTTGACAATTGGATACTTTTATGCATGTTTCATCGATGGGTTGATATGGTAACATATTATTTCCTGCTAATAACACAACGTCCCAATTGGTGTGATTTTGCAAAAACGTGGATAATTGACGTTTAAAAAGCTCTGGATCCAAAAATTCAATGTCGTCTTCCAATATGCATACATGATCCCAATCATTTTCTTTTGCCATTTGAATACATTTTAAGTGACTCATGCTACAACCTATAGCTCCATTTGTCATTTTAATTGCATTGAAACGACTACCGTTAATACCAATATTTAATAATTCTTTTTTAATATGAACGTCTCTATCCAGGCGAGACTCTAAATTAATATACAGAACATGTTTGAATATTCGATTAATTAATTTATCCGATAATGTTTTCTTTTTCTTTACTGCTGATATTGTTGACGGTTCTAATGTGGATGTTATAGGTGATTGCGTTGTTGGATGTAAAATATACTGTGGCGAAATTCTTATTCTTGCACCGTTTTTACGAATAGCTTCCATATGAAAAAATCGATGTTCACAATCACTACCATTAAACCGATCTGGATGAAACGCAATAGGTCCATGAATAGTAGATTTTAACGCTTTATAATTCGATAATAGTTTTTCTTGTCCTATGAATTCTATATTTTTTTTAATTTCCCAATCGTAACTGCAATTTATGAATTTATCTAAACGGTATATAGCGAATCCATTAAAAGCTGAATAACATTCTATTAATTTATTTTTATTATCAATATTATCCAATAAATTCATTATATAAAATTTCATTATATCAACCACCTTGGTAGGTAAATCCCAATGCCAACAACTAGTTATATATGAATCAATGGAAAGAGCCCATATATCATAATAATCTGATCTATTAAATGAAATGCAATCCCAATCATTTCTCTCTAATGAATCCTTTACAATAGATGTTTTTATAGGTTGCGCGCATACATCATCCATATCCATCATTATCATAGTATTGGTTTTGAAATCATTATTTCGAATAAATGATAATATTGAATTACGTGCATTAGAAATATTCTGCGTGCGAATTTGTGTCATGCTATTTACAGGATTTTCAATAACGAACATTTTATTTAACCAATTATCATTTTTATATTTTTTTAAAAGTAATAATGAATCGTCGTTAGAATGGTCGTATGAAATAACAATTCGAAAATCATCAAATAATGAAACTAATTGTTTAATATTTTCAAAAACGTCGGGTAAATATTTACCACAATTATAAACGCATCCACAAATATACGCGGTATTTGGATCGGGCTTTGTCTCGGTCTTTGTAGTAACATTTGATCTCATAGATTGTAGTTTATCATAAATAAGTTTATAATCTCGTTCTACCAATGAAAGACAATGATTTTTCGTTTCAATGAAATTTACTTTATAATTTTTTTCGAAATTGACATCATTATTAATATTATATCGTGGGTTTCCACCCATATTAACACTTAAATGACTATGTAATGGAAAAAAACAACCCATTTTTTTATAAATTTCATTAATCCAATCGTCACAAAACCAGTTCATTATTTCTTCAGGAAAATAATATCCGAAAAGATCCATATGTTTACGACTAACAAACGATTGAGTCAATATGCGTGAATTATTATTAATAGGCCCTGTCATACCAATATCATTATTTTCGTTTAATATTTTAATTGAATCATTTATCCACCCGGTTGTTTTAAATTCAATGTCATCACCACATTGGTAATAATAATCACAATTATCATCATACGCAGATTTAAAAAGAACATTCCACATTTTAGTTAAATGACCTTTTGCAATATCGTCCATATAAACAAAATGTATAGTTGTGTTTTTCATTATAGAAACAAATCGTTTAAATTGATATTGTTGATCTGAATTATCATATATTGGATCTCCTCGATCAATACCTATATATATATTATATTCATGTTCTTTATCAAAAGTAGTAAAAAATGTTTTAAGTGTCATTTGGAAGAGATAACTATCTTTAAAAGATTGCCAATCTCTATCTTTAGAAGTCGACGGAATAATAAGAGCAATTTTCATATTGTAATTAATATATAACTTTTTGTGTTTTTTTTATATAATAATCGAACATAATTTATTATGTAAAAATATATCATTCTTTGTATGAATTTATTTTTTGCATCCAATATTGTAATGTTAATTTTTCATAATTAAAAAGGAGGTCGAGATCTTTACGTTTAAATTCAATAACTGTATTATCTAATAATTCTTGATTCAATGAGGTCCAATCATCCAAAATTAAAACAGGGAGGTCTGAATACAAATTATCTAGTGGAGATGTTTTAACAATAGGAATACAACCTAAACATAAAGCTTCCCATGTTCTATGACAATCTAAACCATTTCCATGTGGTGAAACTACAAAAGCATATTCAGATTGATTTTTCCATGTATAAATTCTTTGTATTTTTGTAGGTTCATAATATATTACTTCATTCGGTATTTTTTCAATAGCATTTTTTCTGTCATACCCAAATTTTGTAGTAGTAAAAAAATGAAAATTACTATAACATTTGATTTTTCTTTCATAGAATGGTTTAGAATGTAATTTAATATTTTTTAAAAAATGTTCTTGATTTGTAGATGAAGTTTTAATACCCCACGTGTGATTTTGTTTCGACATTGTATGATAATCTAAACCTATTGGAATTTGTGTTATTTTTGAATGAGTCACGATACAATTTTGTGCGAACCAATGTAAAATTTTATCGGATTCTATAAATTTAATAAATTCTTCATTGGATGGAAATATATTATAAGGAACAGTAGAGTCACTATCACCAGTTACTAAAATAAATTTATGTTTAATATTTTCAAATAATTGCATAATAAAAAAGGGAATAGCAGAAGTTGCTATATAAATGACAGAATTATCTATTACTTTGGTAAAATCATAATCGTGTAAGTGACGAATATCGGAGATAGGTTCTATACTGTGAATGTCACATGCTTTTAAAATACCTCTAGAGGAGACATATTTACAATTATTTTCATCATCCATGTTTATTCTACAATAAATATATTTATCTTTTTATTATAATATTCGTTATAATTTATTTATTTTTACAAATAAATTATATATATTAGACCATTCATTGATTGCAATGAGTATTTCCACAATAAATGAAAAAACTACATTCACAGAAAATTTTACTTCAGAAGAAAAACGTGAAATAGCGAATAAAATAAAACCTATTACATTGGATTTGGTTGATCTCGAATACAACAAACTTAAAAATATAGGAAAAGACGCGGAAAATCAATCACCCAGATCGAGAATAGGAAACAATGTAGTAGATTATTTCACGTTTGTGGAGAGACTTCATACAAGGGGGAAATATAATTGTAATTATTTTGAGTTTATTCACAACATTGAGTTTTTTGAAAAAAAGAGATTCATACAGAATATGTTGGAATATTATAAAACCGTGAAAAACAAATCTGGAAAAAAAAACAAATATATTGTATGGAAAGAAACATATAATATATGTATTAGTGCCATAAACATAATACGACCCATTATGTATATGGAAATATATACAAAGTATAATGCTACTAGTGTATTGGATTTTTGTGCTGGATGGGGTGGAGCATTAATTGCTGCATGTGTTTTGGATATTCCAAAATATACAGGTATAGAATTAAATAACTCGCTACTAGAAGCTTATAAAAAATTACAGGCATACACGAAATCAAAAAATACAAAGACGTCTGTTGATATGATGTTTAAAAGTGCGTTGGATGTCGATTATTCTACACTAGACTATGATTTGGTTTTTACATCGCCACCTTATTATTTTATTCAAAAATATGAACGTAATGTTCCATACAAATCCAAAAAAGAAATGGATGAGTTATTTTATGGTCCACTTTTTTTAAAAACATATCAGTCTTTGAAACAAGGTGGTTATTATATTTTAAACATCAACAAAGAAATATATGAAAATGTGTGTATAGGATTATTCGGTGTATGTCATGAAATTTTCTTTTTGAAAAAAAGTCAAAGACAAAATGAGTATAAAGAAAATGTATATGTTTGGAAAAAACTGTCATGATTATCTTCTTATATTACGAATTAACCCATTCATATTCAATTTAGCACTAGTAGTTGCTTTTGGTTTAATACCCATGTAATTTGCATAATGAGGTGAATATTTATTAATTTGAGGAACAGGTTTTCGATTAAATTGTTGTGAATGTTGTGAATGTTGTGCTTGTTGTGAATGTTGTGCTTGTTGTGAATGTTGTGCTTGTTGTGCTTGTTGTGAATGTTGTGAATGTTGTGCTTGTTGTGGTGGAGGTCTATCATTTAAATTATAATTATAACCTGTATTTTCATATGGGTTCGGAGGGTTTATACCCAAAGAAATCATTTCTTTTCTCTCCTTGATAGTAGGATAATAAGGAATATTCGTCCATGATTCAGTTGATTGAGAAACCATATCCGCATCGCATTTTCTATTCATGTTGGGTTCTAGTATTTTCTTTTTGGGTTCTCTCAAATCATAATTATAAAATTCTTTAGTCTCGTTATTATAATCAAATGCAGTTTGAAAATGCGAAATATTTATAAAATAAATGTTTGGATTATCAACATTGTATAAATTATCTTTTGGATTTGTAGATGTTTCATCAATATTATATTGTAATTGATAGATAGTGTTTATACCATCGATTCCTTTGTCATTCTTTTCGCGAATGTAATCCTTTTTATTAATGATTCGAGTGATTCCATCAAACAAATGAAGAATTTGAGGACTTCCTATTGGGAAAAAATTAGATCTATCAATTACAATATTGTTTTTTTCACATCTTTTTTGTAAGCAACTGTCCTCCGATCCCCATCCCCAATAATTTGGATATCCATTTATATCTTCAAAATCAACACCTTTAATAACAACTATCCCGCCCAATGTATATTTGAATCCATAATAATGCTTAACCACACCTATTGTGGTATCATAGTTAAATATTTTTGTAAAAGGTATAGTATCAATATCATTAAAAATAAACGTAATATTTTTATAATCATCTGGGTATTTTTCTTTTATTGCTAAAAACCCTATATTTTTTGTAGCACCACGATTGAAACTACGATTATCCGATTGATGAGAAAAATAAATTTCATAATCTGTAAAATCTTCCATTATATAGGACATGTATTTGCAAAAAAAAAATTTTTGTTCTTCTCTCTTTCTATACGGAACTATAAATACTTTATTCGGTATTTTCTTATTATCAGAACCAACGGACATTTAATTTTATAATTGTAATAATTATAAGTCATACTATATATTTGATTTTTATACTTAATATCCATATTTTTTTAAGATAACTTCTGGAACTATATCGTACTTTAATTTTTCTAATTTTTTAAAGCACTTGTTAATAGTTACTTCACTAATTTCACTTACCATTTTAATATCTTTTTTACTAATATTTAATTTACATAATTGAGATATAAAATATACTATTCCCGCTGCAATAGAATGAGGAGTATTTTCTAACATCAATCCATTTTTTTCAATTTTCATGGATATGAATTGACATAATTTAGTGAGTTCGTTATTGATGTTTAATTTACTACAGAATCGTTCAATAAAAGATTCTGGTCTTGTCATACAAAACAATGTTTTTTCCTTATTATCCATGTCTTTCTCTAAATTGTTAATAATTGTAATTGCATTTTTACACCCTTTTGTTGCATTCGTAACATCCAGGTTGAAAATACCCGCTATTTCTTTTGCAGTTCTAGGATAGTTGTTGATTTTACATGAAATATAAATGGATGCTGCTAAAATACCTTCTCTATTATCTCCTCGAAATGAAAAGTCAAAATCGGATATTTTTTTATGATAACGAATAGCATCATCTATTATGCGTTTTGGAATACCTGCATTTTGAGACATAATAGTAATCGTTTGAAATTCATCATATTGTGATTTTTCTTTGTAAGGCATCGATTGCCATTCTGTATAACGCCGTATTTTAATCATTTCATAAGAAGAAGGTCCATTACATAGAATCTTGCATCCATAAGACGATTCTTGCAACAATGGATTAATAGGCAAACCACATCGTGTAGGATCACTATTTTGATTGTCATCAGCACCGTAATATCTCCATTCAGCTGATTGATCTATCAAATCTTTATAAATGATTCCACAGTTCTTGTTAGTACATGTAAGAAAACCTTCATCTGAAAATGCTAATAATGAATCACATTGGTCGCAATTTTCTCTGTCACCACATGAACGGTATATACATTCTAAATTTTGTTCTTCAGACGTTTTATTTAATACTTCAGAATCGAAAATATTCCACAATTCTTTTTTATTAATATTGTTGGTTTTGTTTTTGTTTCTATGGGTTCCATCATGTGATTTTGTTGTTTCAATCATATTTATAGAAACTATATTATCACTTTGATATAATTTAAATATAACTATACAACTAATATCTTTAAAATTCCATATAAATATATTTTTAAGTCAATTTTATTTATATTGTTTTCGCATATTATATTAATCATAACCGATACAATGAACCTTATATGTTTTTCTTCTAGTTTTTTATTTTTGATAACAGCAGTATTAGCTTTATATAGTAAGTACTATGTTTATGGTATTTTATTCTTATTTTTATTAATTACATCGATATTATTTCATAGTTGGACGACGAGTTATACAATTCTATTAGATAAGGTTAGTATTATGGCGGTAGTTATTTATGGTGGTTATTTATTTTATAAAAAATGTATGTCAACTCCATTGAATCGTAGAATTATAATATTGCGGATTTTAGTATTATTAACATTTTTTATAACAATTTATTTGTATTGTTATGGATATTATAACAATCAATATTGTTTTGATAAAGATAGAAACACTGCTAATTTTTATCATGCATTTTTACATTTAGTATCATGCTACGGACATAATCTTATAATTATATTGTAATAGTAGAGAGATAGAACAGTGTAATTTATGTAAAAATAAAATATAAGTTATTATATATAAACATAAATTGTAATTAAATATACTAATATGGGTAATAATTTATCTAATCCAAATCAATCAACCACATCATCATTGTCTTCTATGGATGATTTAAGTGATCTTGAAAAGAAAAAAATATTGAAAGATCATGATTTTAGCTATATATTAAATTATATTGCAACAAGATATATTTTGACAATGGATTTTCAAAGTTTAAAGAATTTACAAGATCCAAAATATTGTGACGAAATGATTATTCTTACATCAGACATAATTAAAAAGTATTATAATGAACGCGAAGTAGAATTTTTACAACAAAAAATCGAACAAGGACAACAAGTAAATAAATTGACAAAGGACAAAATACTTTATTTTGACAAAAATAATTTATCTAAGAAAGGTGTTGATAGTAATTTGAAAAAAAATAGAATGTGTATTGGTATAGCCAAATTTTATATTAAAATAGCACATATTTTTTCAGCAATAGTTATGACAGTAAATCCTATTTACGTTTATAAAGATTACAATCAAAATACTATAAAAAAAACATTATTAGAAAAAAAAGACATACCAAAAGGTTCCGAACCAAAAATAGAAAAAATGGGTATTTGCAATGCTCGATTTGAATTATTGAATATTGGAAATAATTATTTGAATAAAATGAATGCAGTGAATGTTAAAAATACAGAATACGATGAAGATGGTAATATAATAACTGGTTATAATCCAGATAGTAGTGAAAATAGCATACGTTTGAAAAAAAAATATTGCAATAGTAATAAAAAAATTTCAACAGACAGATCAAAGGAAAATCTATCAGATGAACCTGGAATCCCAGAATTAAAATATTTGTATTATGATAAATATGATTATGAAAAAGGTGAATACAATAATATGACAGATGAAACTCGTAAAAGATTTAGAAATGACTTGTTTTTATTTTTTAAAACTTTTACAGGAATAGAAGATAAGATTAAGTCAAGAAATTCAGATTTAAATGAAAAACAAATAAACGAACTAATTTTACAAGAATTTAATAGACAAGATATAAAAAGTTTTAGTGATATAAAATTAAAAGACTATGGCTCAACATTTGAAAGTATATGTTCTGATAACAACAAGAAATTTGAATACATAAATAAAAGATCAGATAATATATCGTCTATCAATAATACCCCCGACAAAAATGATAGTAACAAATCGGATTATGCTAAACAACAGGATTTTTTGAAAAAATATGCGGATAATTTAAAAAACATGTTGAGTAGTATGAACGCCGAACAAGAAAAAATATTAAATATATTGAATGAATTATTTGTTTATGTTGTTGATGGAGATAAAAAACAAATTATTATTAATCCTGAATTAAGAAATGAATCATTAGATGAACTAGTTATAAAAACTCGTGAAATAATAATAGGGTTATATTTACAATGTGAAAGTGATTATATTGAAGGACTAAAATTATATCAGGCGTTGATTGAAAGTCAAATGTTTGTTAATGAGAAATCAAAAGAAAAAAATTTGAATGATGATAAATCAAGATTATATAATGTGTATACATCAAATAACAAACCTATGAATATATTCTCTACAATCCCGTCAACATCATCATCATCATCATCATACTCTTCGCCATTATCTTTTTCGCCATTCTCTTCGTCATCATCTTCTTCGTCATTCTCTTCTTCGCCATCATCATCATCATATAATTATAATCGTGATCGGGAAAGGGAAAGGGAAAGGGAAAGGGAAAGGGAAAGGGAAAGGGAAAGGGAAAGAGAACGACAACGAGAACGAGAACCACAATGGGAAAGAGAACGAGAACCACAATGGGAAAGAGAACGAGAACCACAATGGGAAAGAGAACGAGAACGAGAACGAGAACGAGAACGAGAACGGGAACGACAACGACAACGAGAACGAGAACGGGAACGAGAACGGGAACGGGAACGAGAAAGAGAACGGGAACGAGAACGGGAACGGGAACGACAACGACAACGAGAAAGAGAACGAGAACGTTACACGTATAGTAGTGAAATATGATGAATAGGATGAGTAATAAAATAAATAAAGTTAGCTAATTTAGAAAATATCATTAATTTTTCATAATGATATAACATCATTATGAAAAAAAATAATATTACAATATTATAACATACATGCTAAAAGACGAATATACAAATAATACAAATAATACATTTCCTATTCCTAAAATAATTCATACTAGTTTCAAAACATATGAATCTATTCCAAAAGAGTACAATGAAGTTTTTAAAAGTTGGAAAACAACTAATCCTGATTGGGAAGTAAAATTTTATTCATATAATGATAATGATATTATGATAAAAAAAAACTTCCCTTGGTTGTATGACACATATAATAACTTTTATTTTGACGAACAACGATTAGATATGGCCAAAGCATGTTATTTATATTTATATGGTGGTTTATATGTAGATGTTAATTATTTACCTTTGGCAAATATTGATCCTCTTTTTTATAATTCAAATGATGAATTGTATTTTGCATACAACAACAACGCACAAAATTCAATAGTTACATCATTCATGGGGTCTAAACCGAAAAGCAGTTTTTGGTTAACATATTTAAAAAATATAATAGGTGATAAAGGATTTATTTTAAATACTAAATATGGAATTATTAATTCTACTACCGGGTCACAAAAATTTACTGATTTATTAGAAAGCTATAATGGTACAGTCGGAAAATTACCATATAATGACATTAATAGTTGTACTGAATGCAATGAAAATTGCAATCAAAGTTTTTATTTTCATGTTATTAATAACGGTAATATAAATGGACGATTTTTCTCTGATATCGATGTCGTTTTATTCAAATTCATATATTGTTTTCTAAAAAAAAATTGGTTTCTTATAACATTCACAATATTTATAGCTATTATAGTTTTTTTTATATATTTATGGTTGACATATAAAACTGTTTTAATGATACCGACCTTTTTATTTTTCATTTATAAAAAAATCACAAAAAATGCAAATGATATAGTTGGTAATGTTAAAAAAGAAATAGGAGATAATGTAAGTAATTTATCACATTTCATAAAAAAATCACCATCTAAACAAAGTAAAAAAAAAGAGAAAAAAGAATGAAAAAGTAAAAATATAAAAATAGAATAATTGTATATTATATCTCTACTATAATATATAAACATGTATGTATTTAACATTAATAAATCTAGTATTCATTTGATAGCAGTTTCATTTATAGTATATATTTTTGTAAATATGATAGAAAACATAATACATTATAATATAGGTAAATTTAGCAATCGAGATGGCTATCATTTCGATATCCCAACCAAAAAAGATTGGATAAGAATAATAGTAATAATGGTTATTTTTGCATTATTGCAAGGGTTTCTTACCTATTATTTCAACCGTGTAAAATAGTATTATCAAGATGAAAAGTTATGAAAATATAAAGTGTTCTTATTTTTTTATAATTAAATTTAATTTATATTTATATTTTCTAAAGTATTCTTATTTTGTTCTCTAAATCATCGAACAATTCATCATTATATATTAATTTACCGGATGGTTTATAAGAATTAATCGGAGTATATTTTTTATCATCTTTTGGCTTGGTTTGTATATTTTTTGTGTTATTGCCATTGGGTCCATTACTGTAATCATTATTTGTAATATATCTCGTATCATCATGATCTTGTGTAACCTTTTTACCATATTCATCTAAAACAATCCCAGTTTTTGATTTTATTTCATTTCTCACATAAGAAGGCACCCAATGTTTCCAACAAATAAAAATTGTATTAGGATGATAATACCGTACAATAAATCCATTGGTCTTTAATTTATCAATTAAATAAGCAATAAGCGTACCTTGATCGTATTTAGGAACACCTATAATTATTTCGGGTACTACATACCAACAAAATTGTTCGTCTATTTTTTGCCTGGAGATAGTTTTAATTTTCACATGAATACGATTTAATATTTTATTAAATAATTCTAATTTGTTTAAATCCATTTGTTGTTTTTTTTCATATAAGCTGTCAATGTTTATTTTTTCAGTAAAATCGACCGTATTTTCTAGAGTAAATATATTTGCCATGTTATAATATCTTATAACTATTATTCCTAATACAGAAAATATAGAAAAAAATTATCGAAAATGTTTTTATATATAAACTATTATGACAATTAAAAATATTGTATTGTCTGGTGGATGTCACACGTTATATCAATCGTTAGGTATTATCCAAACGTTGGTAAAGAATGATGTATTGAAAATAGATAATATTGAAAAAATTTATGGTACATCAGCTGGTGCTTTATTAGGAGCAATTTTATGTTTAAAATTTGAATGGGATATTTTAAATGAATATTTTTTGAATAGACCATGGCATGATGTCTACAACATAGATATCAATACAATTTTTTCCATATTTAATAAAAAGGGATTTTTTAATAGAAATCAAATAGAATTATCATTTAAACCGTTATTACATGCAAAAGATTTAGATTTGAATATTACATTAAAAGAATTTTATGAATACTCCAATATTGAACTGTATGTGTATTCATTTGATATCAATTATTTTAAATTAGAAGAAATTAGTTATAAAACAAATCCAGATTTATCATTAATAACCGCATTATATATGTCATGTGCATTACCGATTTTGTTTTCTCCAGTTTGTATTGATGATAAATGTTATATAGATGGTGGTTTTGTTACAAATTATCCTTTAAATTTTTGTATACAACAAACTAGCAATCTAGATGAAATATTAGGATTAAAAAATGTATTTGATTGTCAAGATATATGTCAAGCAACTACAAGTGAAACAAATACCGGTGAAACAAATAAAAGTGAAGCAAATAAAAGTGAAGTAACTACAGGTGAAATCAATGATAGTTCTTCTTTATTTGATTTTTTTATCACTTTTTTTCAAAAAGCCGTATTAAATTTACAAATTGATAAATTAGAGCAAAATATAAAACATGAAATAAATTGTCAATGTCGACCTGTAACATATACATTTTTTAATCAATTTATATCATCATATGAAGTAAGGAAACAATTATTAGAAAACGGAATAGAATGTGCTAGCCAATACATACAAAAATTATCAGACGAAAACGTGAATCATGATACGAATGACAAAAAATAAATATATAATAAAATAATTATTCTAAATGATTATTTTATCTAACATGATAAAGTTTTACAGTGAAAATGTATTTATAATACACTATTTAAAAATTGAGTTAATGATTGTTGTGTTGGTTTAGCATCAAAATCTATAACCTGGTTACCCTTTACTAATTTAATAGTAGGATACCCTTCTATTTTGTATTGGTCGACCATTTGTTGAATTTTTGGAGTTTCGGTAGTACAATTTGTTTCTGTGAATGTAACAGTATAACCGTTTATTATTTTACCATTATATTGTGATTTTACTTTTTCCCATTCAGGTAGAGCGGTTTTGCAATGTGGACACCAGTCAACATAAAATAACATTAATTCTGCTTGATTAGTATTTCCAGTAGATGATTCATTATAGACTTCAGCTGTATTCATATTGTTTTTTTTTAAACTAGGTTTAATGTAATAGATATAAATAGAGTACCCAATTATAATTAGAATAACTGCAAATATAACGTAAGTAAAAGTTGTCATCATATTGGATGTACCAGGTTTTATAGCACCACCAGCCATAGCAGTAACAGTATTTTTATTAAAGAATGATTTTGCTTTATTTGCTATCTCTTGAAGTTTTTGAAGAACCATTTTGTGATTTTGCTATCTATATTTATATATAGCATAGAATAAAATACATTAATAATTAAACGAATCTTTATACTAAATCTAAATACTTTGCTTTATTATGTTTTACATTTATACAATCATTTTTTTTGCAATCATTAATATTAACAATAATATAAAAAATGAGAATAGATAACTGCATATTATATTTGTTCTAATATTACTATTTTCATTGCTGGTAAAATTTGAATCAGAAAATACGGAAATATCTAATTTTTTTGCTATATCGTAACTGGATATAGTATTAATAATAAATGCGTAAGATAATATTAGAATAGCTATTACTTTTCCTACAGTTGAAACTAGTAAAAATTTACTTAATGGTGTCATAAAAAATAAAATAATAATAACAATGGAAATACTTATGCATATAGATGCGTTTTTTGTTGAATTTAGATAATTTGAAATGTCATTATTCATCTTTGTAATAGATTATATACAAATAGAATTAAAATTTATTGATTTAGAAAAATATATATATTATATAAGCTAAATATATTATATATTAATATTAAATTAAATTTATATTTACGTTCTTAAATGAAAAATAAAACCAGAAAACGAACATCAACACGTAATAGGGTATATAAAAAAAACGATTTTGTAAGCAGTGATGGTATGTTAACAACAGTATGGGGTCCAAGTATTTGGCATTATTTACATATAATGAGCTTTAATTATCCAGTGCAACCTACAGATGATGATAAAAAACATTATTATGATTTTATGATTAATCTTCAAAATGTATTACCATGTAAATATTGTAGAGAGAACCTCAAAAAAAACTATAAAGAATTACCACTTACTCAAAAACATATGGAAAATAGGGAATCTTTCTCTCGATATGTATATAATTTACATGAATTGATTAATAAAATGTTGCATAAAAAGAGTAATTTGTCTTATTGTGATGTGCGTGAAAGATACGAACATTTCAGAGCTAGATGTACTGAAGAAAATCGTACTGTGTTTAAATTTAATAAAACAATGAAGAGACAACTTAAAAAAGAAACCAAACTATCAGAAAAAGGTTGTACGGAACCATTGTTTGGAAAAAAATCGAAATGTGTAATAAAAATAGTTCCTCAAAATAACAAAACTTCGACATTTCAAATGGATAAAAAATGCATTAAAACTAGAGGGTAATATTATACTATAAAGATGTAATATATTGTTTATTGTAAACATAAACATAAACAATATATTTAGGCTGTAATTTACATACCAAATTGACTAAAATCATTTAAAACTGGTACTGGGATATACTCTTCTGACAGAGTATCGTAATTTGGTACTTTTTTACAATCAAAATTAGGTTGCGGACAGCGAGCACAAGCAGGACATGGAGGACATGTTCCTTTTTCACCATCAATGTTGCATGGAAGTATAGGACACGCAGGACAAACAGGAGGAACAACTTCAGATTTTAATATGTATAAATCTTCTGATCCCGGTGGTATTTGGTTGGCAGGAATACCAGGAGGTAAAGAACTACTGTAATTATAAGCAGTTCCGCTACCACTACCAGACATGGTTGTTGAAGAGGTTGTTGGATACGTTGTTGGATAGGTTGTTGGATAGGTTGTTGGATAGGTTGTTGGATACGTTGTTGGATACGTTGTTGAAGAGGTTGTTGGATACGTTGTTGAAGAGGTTGTTGGATACGTTGTTGAAGAGGTTGTTTGATTAGCAGAAGAGTCGTAACTAGTAGTAGGAGTAATAGTAAATAAAATTATATTACCATTAGGCATAGTTACTTCTAAAGCATAGTTTCCGTTACTTCCATTAATAAAAATAGCTTTTCCACCATTTGCACCATAATAAATGGTTATATATATATTATTACTGCTTACTGGATTATTTGCTTTGTATATTGTGGTTTGGCCGTTTGAATAAGTAATTATTATATAGTATGAATCAGCAGTTTGGACTATTTTTGCTGTAGCGCCATATGGACCATAATAAATAGTACTTGTAATTTTATTACTTGAACTGGCAGGAGGATATACGTATGAACTAGTTGTATCATATGAATTACTTGTATCGTATGGCGTATTGTTAATATAATTCGCATTATATGTTTGTGGATTATTAACAGTAAATAAAAATACATTACCATTAGGCATCGTTACTTCTAAAGCATATTGTCCGTTAGATCCATTATTAATAAATACAGCTTTTCCACCATTACTACCATAATAAACAGTTACATATATAGTATTGGGTGTAACATTTGTATTAGATGTATAAATAACAGTTTGGCCGTTTGGATAAGTTACAATTATGTTATACGAATTAGCAGTTTCAACAACTTTGGCAGTAGCACCATTTGGACCATAATATAGGGTAGAAACTGACAACCCAGAATAATGATTGTAATTATCATAGTTTGGATTATAGTTTATTGGTTGTGTTGTAGGCCATGTATTGTATTTTGGATAATTGTTATTGGTATAATAAGGTGTTTTTGTAACAGTGAATAATTCAATTGTACCATTCGGTAAAGTAATTTCAATGGCAGTGTTACCATTATCAACCTTAATTACTCTTGCTATACCTCTGTTAGTGCCGTAAAATACAGTTAATTCAAAAGATGATGATGATGATGATGCTGTGTATATGGTGTAATTACAACTACAATCTATCATACTGCCACTAGCATCATTTCCACTAACATCGTTGCCACTAACATCGTTACCACTGCAATCATTACCACTACAATCACTAACAATAATCGAATATTTATTTCTCGCATTTTTTACAATTTGCGCGGTATTTCCATTGGGACCATAATAAGTAGCTACAGTATTTAAATTTCCACCACTAGTGGTTGTGTTTTTTGTAAAACCCTCTTTGTGGTTAATTCCACAATTACCTCCTAAAAATGAACATAATATTAATCCTAATAATAAAATGACAAAAAGTAATAATGCTTTGTATTTAAAATTCATTCACCCTATTTATATAAATTGTATGTAGTATATAGTATATAGTGAAAAAAGTTTGTTATATTAAAAATATAATTGATTTAATATATAATTATTACGACAATCGAGAAAAAATCATGGAAATCGAAAAAAAAACACTCATCCCAACACATTTACAGTCTTATTATAATGATGATCCCACCATAATTGAGATTGGTGTAGATGAAGCTGGAAGAGGTCCGCTTTTTGGACGTGTTTATACTTCTGCTGTTATATTACCGTATAATCAAAAAACCACTGATTCTCATAGTAATTTCGATTTTTCAAAAATAAAAGACAGTAAAAAATTTCATTCAAAAAAGAAAATAAATGAGGTTGCAAATTATATTAAAGAAAATGCTGTTGCATGGACCGTAGCTTACATAGATGAATCTATTATAGACGAAGTGAATATATTACAAGCAACACAACTTGCAATGCATAAATGCATCAATGAAATCATACAAAATAACCATATGTCACCAGAAAATACATTGTTACTTATCGATGGAAATTATTTTAAACCGATTGCTATGTTTGATAAAATAACCAATAAACTACAAACATATAATTATGTTTGTGTAGAAGGAGGAGACAATAAATATGCATCGATTGCTGCTGCATCCATATTAGCTAAAGTAGCGAGGGATGAATATATCCAAGAATTGTGTGATAAACATCCGTATTTAATTGAAAATTATGGAATAGATAGCAATAAAGGATATGGTGCAAAAAAACATTTGGATGGTATAAAACAACATGGTATAACCATTTGGCATAGAAGAACTTTTGGTATTTGCAAAGAATATGTCTAATAATAACAAGAATAAAAAAACCTACATAAATATAAAATTGATTTACTATTTTTAATTGACATATATAAAAACAAATATAGAGATTACCAATTTACATACATATACATATACATATACACAATCATAGAACAACATCAAAATGTTTGTATTAGTTTTTGATACAGAGACAACCGGATTGCCAAAAACAAAGGTAATTAATCAAAACACTCTTACTAGTTGGCCTTATATCGTACAATTAAGTTATATACTATACGACACAGAATCAAATAAAATAATTAAAATCAGCGATAATATTGTAAAAATACCAGAAAATATAGAATTGACAAAAGATAGTATTGCAATTCATGGTATTGATAGAAATAAAATGAATGAAAATGGTAAATCAATCGTAGAAGTATTGCAAGAATTTCTAACCACTATTGATTCAATCGACTTGATAGTAGGTCACAATATAGATTTTGACATTAATATGATTATTGTAGAAATATATCGATCCGCACTTGATGCGAACAATTGTTGTATAACAAAAATTAATTTACCGATTGTAGTCCAATTGCAATATATGAAAAGATATTGTACGATGAAAAATAGTATGGAATTGTGTAATATTAAAAAAATAAATAAAACGAGTGGAAAAGAATATGTAAAATTTCCTACACTATCAGAGACATATCAACAATTATTTAATGAAAAACCAAATAATATGCACAATTCATTGCATGATATTTATGCTTGTTTTCGATGTTATTATAAATTACAATATAAAAAAGATATATGTCAAGCAGATGACGATTTTAATAAATTATTGCGTGATGCATTATAAATAAAAATATATATAAAAAATTAAATTTTACCTCTAGATAATACGTTTATACTTTTTTCTTTTGGCTCAAAATATAGAGATATTCTCTCCGCAACAGAATGAACGTCACATTCACCACATGTAAATATATCAATTGCTATAAAATTTTTTTCAGGCCAGGTATGAATACTTAAATGTGATTCACCTAATAAATATAACGCAGTAAATGCACCATTTATTTTTTTATTTTCGACAATCAAATCAAAAAAATGCACGTTTTTTGCCAACAATGTAATATTTGATGTAGATAATACATATTCAATAAAATGTGTAAACATATGAAAATTTTCTACTGTAATACTTTGAAGAATATTACTATCAACACCATACAAATCTAATATAACGTGTTTACCTACTGTCATTTACTATATTATATAGTATTTTCTCTCTAAACAATATTTTATATTTATATTTATATTTATATTTATGATAAATTATAATACTACAAGATAAAAACTTGTTGTATTATTAGATCAATATGTGATTTAATGTTTGCTCTTTATTTTTTGCCGTTGCTGTTATTTTTGAAAAAATCAATACATCTTGTTATCAAGATATTACCATATTCATATGGTATGTTGGATTCAACTATATGCGAAACATATTCAAATAAAATTTTACAACAAATAAAAAAAGGAAGATACGAATAATTTTTACCAAAAATAAATAAATAAAGTAAATATTCTTTTACAAAATCAAAAAATACAACAATACTCATTTTTTGTCTTGTTACAGCAAATATTATTACACCAATAATTCTATATAAAACAAAAAATAATAAAACCTTATCTAATTTAAAAAATACAAATAAAAGTGAATATGAAATTGCATCAATTATTTTATCGGTAATTTTATAATAATATGTTTTAAAACATCCTCCATAATAACCGTCATATTTATACATTATATTCCACAATCCATCTTCCAAGTCTAATAAGGTTAATAATATTGGTAATATAAGAAATAAATATTTTTTGTTGAATTTATTGTCTATAAATTTATATAAAATAAAAAATGCTATTATGGTTGTTATTACACGTAAGATCATTCCATAGTTACTATATTTTTTACATTCATCTAATGTTATTTCCATATAATATGCCTAGATATTTTACAATATAATTTATATGAAATAAATTATTGCATAATTATGCAGAGCACATTTCACATATTTCATCTCCATTGTTATCGTTGTCATGTTTATCCGGTTCTACTGTAAATTGTTGTGCTTGATGTTTGGCTTTTCTTCTTAAATAATAAATACCAGTTTTTAATCCTTTTTTCCATGAGTAGAAATGCATGGAAGTCAATGTATTATAATTCGGATCTTCTAACCATAAATTTAAACTCTGTGATTGACAAATAAATGCGCCTCTATCTGCCGACATATCAATCAAATGTTTCATGGGTATTTCCCAAACAATTTTATATTTCTCTCGAATACGCTCCGGAATCATCGTGAGTTGTTGGACGCTACCCTTGTTTGCGATAATATTGTTTTTAATCTTATCATTCCATAATCCTAACTCGATTAACTCATTCATTAAATATTTATTCACCACAACAAATTCACCCGCCAACGTTCTTCTACTATATATATTACTAGTTATAGGCTCAAAACATTCATTAAAACCTAATATTTGTGATGTACTTGCAGTAGGCATAGGAGCAATCAACAACGAATTGCGTAATCCATATTCTATTATATACTCTTTAAGAATAGACCAATTATATCGTTCATTTGTCATGTCAATTCCCCACATATCAAATTGCAAGACGCCCTTTGAAGCAGGTGATCCTTCAAAAGAACTATATGCACCTAAATGATTGTTATAAGTAATATTCCTTTTTTCAGCGTTTATCAGGTTTATCGATTCATTATCATAAATAAAATAATCATCATCTTCATCTTTATGATATTCATTCGTATTTGTGTCATTATCATATTCAAATAATAATTTTTTATAAAGAGGATGAGATTTGAATAATTTAACGCGTTCCATTGCTAATTCATTACTTCTCTCCAATGCACCATGGTAAATGGTTTCAAATATGTTTTTGTTGATTACTTTGGCTTCTTCACTATGATATGGAATATTCATCATAAAAAATACATCCGCTAATCCTTGCACGCCAATACCTATGGGTCGATGTAATAAATTACTGCGTTTTGTTTTTTTAGTTGGGTAAAAATTAATATCGATAATTTTATTCAGATTGGTTGTTACCACTTTTGTAACATGATGTAACCTTTCATAATCAAATTCTTTGGTGGTTTCATCGACAAAAAGTGGAAGTGCGATACTTGCCAAATTACATACAGATGACTCTTTATCGTCAGAGTACTGCACTATTTCCGTACATAAATTTGACGACATAATGGTGCCAAGATTTTTCTGATTTGATTTTTTATTTACATGATCTTTAAATAATAAATATGGAGTCCCTGTCTCCATTTGTGCGTCTAAAATTTTAAACCATAAATCGCGTGCGTTTACTATTTTTCTTGATTTACCAGAACTTTCATATTGCATATAAAGTTTATTAAACGCATCTCCGTAAATGTTATGTAATCCCGGACATTCATTCGGACAAAAAAGCGTCCATTTTCCATTATCTTTAATGCGTTCCATAAAAAGATCAGGAATCCAGAGAGCATAAAATAGATCACGAGCTCTTAATTCTTCGTCGCCGTGATTTTTTTTCATTTCTAAAAAATCTTCAATATCAGCATGCCATGGTTCAAGATATATTGCGAAACTTCCATTTCTTTTTCCACCCTGATTTATGTATTTTGCTGTATCATTAAAAACACGCAACATAGGAACAATACCTGTTGATTTACCATTTGTTCCATTTATGAGTGAACCATTTGCTCGTACATTATGAATATGAAGACCTATTCCACCCGCCCATTTTGATATGTTAGCGCAATCCTTCAATGTATTAAAAATACCATCTAAACTATCTTCTTCTAATCCAACTAAATAACATGAACTTAATTGCGGACGCCTAGTTCCAGCATTAAAGAGAGTAGGAGTTGCATGCGTGAAATATTTTTGTGACATTAAATCATATGACTCTTTAATTGCTTCTATGTCATCACCATGAATACCAATAGAGACACGTAACCACATGTGTTGTGGTCGTTCAATAATCTTATCATTGACTCTAAACAAGTAGGCACGCTCTAATGTTTTAAATCCAAAATAATCAATCAAGTAATCTCGATTATAATCAATCAAGTATTCCAATATTTCCGCGTTTTTATTTATATTCTGCCACGTTTTTTCTGAGATTAATGGATTATGAATACCATGTATGTCTTTAGATTCATACAAAGTTTTCATTGCAGTCAAAAAAGACGATGGTGTATTTTTCTGATGATTCGAAATAACTATACGACCTGCTAATATGCCATATTCTGGACTTTTTGTAGAGAGAGACGCACACTGTTCTGCAGTTAATTCATCGATTTTAGTAGTTGGGATTTTATCGTACAATTGATCGATGACTTTTATAACCAATGATGAATAGTTTATATTAATATTTGCTTCATTCCCAATTTTTTTAACACGATTTAAAATTTTATCAAATGCAACATCTTCTAATGTACCATTGCGTTTCAAGACACGCATTTCAGTATGTGAGTTGTTGGTAATGTTTTTGTAGATTTTTTCATTTGTTTCACTTATAGACATTTTATTTCTATGATTACTAAATAAATAATTTTAATATTTTTAACAATAATATTATAATTTATTTTTACTATAATATTATATAACTATTATATAAATCAATACATATCATGAAATACATAAAATGGGGTGTGTTAATTGTAATTATTATAATTATTGTGTTGTTTTCAATATGTTTAAAAAACATTAATTTTCGCACTGAAGGTTTTACAGGAAGCAAACCACTGTATAAAAGCAATTTAGCGTATTCTGATTTTGCAATGGATGCAAATGGAAATTATACATCAACCCCAAGCGTCCAAGGTGATTATTTATTAGATGGTTATTATCCTAAATCAAAAACATATGGTGTTCGCGACATTAATAGTAGTGATGTATGGTGGCATTATCCACAATTTCAAGTAGGATCTTACGAACAAGAAACAAACAATATTCGTTATTCTATCAATCCTGATTTAGGTGGTTGTATGCCGGTTGAAGTTTGTAATACTATGTATGATAACAATCCTAATACCCCTTCCAATATAATAAAACAATTGCCACCTGTATGTAAAATAAGCAAGACAACATCTCGAAATGGATATTTTGTGACACCTGGCAATCTAAATAATTTTTATAATGAAACTGAATAAGTAGAAATGGATTTGTTGTTTACTTCATATTATATTTGCTTTCATCAAATGTATTTGGTTTATGTATTGAGTTTGATTTTGAGTTTGAGTTTGATACTACTAATTGTACGGTTTTTATTGTATTGTTTGATATTGTTTCTTTGTCTAACATTGCTTCACCAGTATCGGAATTTATTTTTATCAAACACAATGGTTTTTCTAGATCAGTGTTTTCTATCCGATTTTTTGTTTGTTTTTTGTTCGATTTTGGTGCTCTATGTTCGTAACCATGTACGCGCTCATATTCAACTGTTTTCCATAATTCTTCTAAAAAATGTACGTTTTCATTAAACCATTTTGTATTTCGTTTAATTAAAACGCAACTAAAACAATCTAAACGCCAATATAAATTTTTAATCCATGTATAACCTAAACCGGATGATTCCAATGATTCCATCTCAGTCTCTTCCCATTTCTGAAAATCTATATATGTTTTAATATCCATAGGTTTATATACATAATATGGATTTCCTTCTTTGTTAGCAAAATACATAATAACTCCTTTATATTCGTCTTTAGATGTTTTATCAATAAGTTGGATATTGTGAGAATCTCCTGGACCATTTGTATCCATTAAAAAGGCATTCTCATTTTCATATTCAATAAAACGAGTTTCTAGAAAATCACATTCATCCAAATCACACGTTTCCATTTGTATTTGTGTTTGGACCCAATACTCTTTTTTAGGTATTCCTGTAATTTCTCTATTTACAATGTTTTTAATTTCCAACATAACGCCATATTTTTCACTATTCGGTTCAATATTAATTCCATCAGGAGAAGCACCTAAAAAAGAGTACTGCTCGTGTTTGATGCATCCAAAATCACCAACTTTTGTGTCATATATATATTCATACAACATTACTGATACAGGTTCATATTTTTGTCCCCAATGGAATGGTGTATGAATATTGACCTGTTTGTTTTGATATTGTGTATCTGAAGATCCACCACATGAAGTTTTAATTGGTTGACATTTTTCATATATTAATTGATTTTTCATAGAATCCGATTCAAAAGCTTTGTATGCATTACTTGCAGTTATTAAATTATGTCTAAATTCATACCACTCATTCGTGCGTTGTTCTGGTTGAGGTTTTGATTTCAAATAGGTTATTATTTTAGTAATATCTTCTTTGTTTTTTGTGCTGTTTTGATTGTTTATTTCGAGAGAACGTTCCGGAATAAAACATGTATAAAATATGTCAAATGCAAAATCGATAATTTCATTTAATTCATCTTCAACTGTTTCATTGTATGTAAAATAATATTCCGGACATAGATAATTTTCATATTGTTCGTATATGATATCGGATATATCTTCGTATATTATGTTATCAAAATCAGGATCGGCAATAATATTTGTATTTTCTTCGACGTAGTCGTTTATTATTTTCAATACATATTCTATTAATTCATATTTATCTTCTTCTGTAAAAACAGATATATACGATTCTGGTTGGATTTTATCCAAGATGTTTTCTAATTCTCCTTCATTCATTGTAAAACTAAATAGATATATACTTATAAATTCACAAATTTCTTTTATATTTTAATATTTATATATATTAGTACTCAATATATTCCCATCTCTAATATAATACATATAAATGTCTAATAAGTTAAAAGTTGGTATTTATTATGTTAATAGTAAAGATATTACTATAAATAAATTAGACTATTCAGAAGTAGTTAAAATTACATCAGAAACTATAAAAACAAGTATTGATATACTTACGGGAAATAATTATATTGTATCAAAAAGAAAAATAACGAACGACGTATCAACCTTAAACTATATAATTAGTGCGTCTGGTATGTATGGAGAATATTGTGGTACAAATGACAACAACAATTTCATTTTTAAAGTATTACAAAATACAACAATTATAGATGATAAAAATAACATTGCAATCATTGTTCCTGTCAATACAAAAATAACTCTTTCAAAAATTAGTAGTAATGGTTATCAATTTGTAAAACAAGATAAACTGATTAAAATTAATAATAATAGTAGCGAATTACAAAAAACTGTTAATAAAGTTATTAATAATACATACAGTTCTATTAGAAATATAGGAAATACAGAAAATGTTATGAAATTACCAAATAACGGTGGAGAGAAAAAAAAATACAGAAAACCACGAAAATATATGGCATCTAAAAAACATAATCCCAATAAAATACGCAAAACACGCAAAAACAGATAAAGTGTAATTTAGTTTGGATCCTCATTATCTGGTTCTTTTATAGATATTAATTTTTTATTATGATTAGGCAAATTTTTAAGCGTGGATAATCGTTTATCTATATTTTTAAGAGTAAAGTGTTTTTTTTGTTTATTATAATTTAATGCCGGTATATTTTTAATCATTCCACTTTCTTTATCGTATATGACATCTTTAACACGTATTAATTTCTTTTTATCTATACAATCTTTTAAAAAAATGATAAGTAGCTTTTCTTCCTCATTTGTCAATGAATTTTCGTCTTTGTATTTATTTACATATTCTAATAATTTTTTTGTTTTCATCGTTTTATCTAATTTGCTCCATGGTTCGATTTTATTGTTGTTTTTTTCATTTTCTAAAAATTTTTCTAAATTAGATAAATCATTTGATGATTTAGTTTCTATTATTGGGTTACCACTGCATAACAACATAGTTTTATATTTAATATTTTTCAATTCTATACACTCATCTTTTTTTGAATTGGATTGTGTGGATTGTGTAACATCAACGTTTCGTTCAATCATGATAGATTAAATATATATGTGTATATACATATATAAAGAGATCAATTTATATTATTTTTATACTAATAATATAAATTGGATTATGGAAGAAAATAGAAATCAATATAACGGACATCTAAAAAATAGTGAAGAAGTGACAGATATCTCATTACACGAATCATTATCAGAAACAAAAAAAAGTATCAATATTGTTGGAGTTGGTAATCGTTATCAAATAAAAAAATTAACTAACAGAGATGATATAAATAAAATAAAATTGCGAAAAGAATCACGAAAATGGCAACTTCCACAAGAGGTTTATGATAGAAAATATCAATTAGAGTTATTAGATAATATACATACATCACAAGATAAATATAATATTAAATTAATGAAACAACAGATAGAGAAAAAATTAAATAATTACAAACAACAAGATATTACCAAAGATATTTATGATTCAAATAATATTATAACATTAGAAGAAACTGTATCAAAACTACAGGAATCGCATTTATTATGTTATTATTGTAACAAAGAAATGTTTATAATATACGAGATTGTGAGAGAAAGCATGCAATGGACGTTGGATAGAATTGATAATTCTTTAGGTCATAATAAAAATAATGTTATAATATCATGCTTACATTGTAATTTAAAAAGACGAAAACAAAGCAAAGATGCATTTTTATTTACCAAACAACTGCAAATAGTAAAAAAATCGTAATTATTATAATATTATTTTTAACTAGTGCATAACCCACAAACGCATGTATTACACCGACCGAAAAGAAAAAAATGAGTTAAAAAACATTTATATCTTATTTTAATATTAAAATATAATATTAAAATATATGTGTTGGAATGCAGATGTTTCTATAAATACATTTATATTTAGTATTTTTGTATTAGGTCTTGTATATTACAATAATAATTATACTAAATATAAAATACATGATTTTGATAATCAATGGATGTATGTATTTTTATTATTAGCATTTTCTATGCAATTAATAGAATTTTTTATTTGGAAAAATATTAATAATAAATTTTATAATAAATTTTTTACAATACTTGCGTTTATTTTAATTTTTTGCCAACCAATGGCTTCATTAATGTTATTGAATAATCATTCATTAAGAAATATAATGTTATTACTATATTTTATTTTTGGAGTCCCTTATGCTATTTACACTATTTATACTAAAAATTTTGATTCAATTGTATCTAAATCTGGGAATTTAATATGGAATATTAAAATTAATATATTTTGTTTCTGGATTTGGGTATTTTTATTATTATTTAGTTTCTTATATGAAAGAAAATGGGGACATGTATTATTTGCAATAATAACATTATCAATAATTATTTATAAAGAACAATCTACATCTGGTTCGGTTTGGTGTTGGTTTATAAATAGTATATCAATTTATTTAGCAATATATTTATTATTTTATTTACCATTTTATGAAAATAAACAAATTTGTTAATATTACACCTTTTTCTGATTTCATAACTTGTGAAAACACTCATTAGTCATGTAATACAATCATATGGATGGGTAATATTAGATATTTCTATTTTACTACTTTTTGAAGATAAATCAACAATTTTTACACCTTTTCTCGTTTACACCTTTTAACCTTTCCATTGCCGATTTATTGGTTATAAAGTAACAGTTGCAAAATCACATTAAAATACACCTACCTTAAGGTTGGCGTTTGAAATGTGAAATGGTGTAAAACCATTTTTTTATCAGATTATCATTTGTTATTTCAAAATCCAAAAACGGAAATTCTTTTTGTATGGATAGTAAAGTATCCCATTTGAAATTTTCAAGTGTGTAAAATAGTTACAAATAATATATCTATAATTATAAAATGAACGGTAATTTTAGAAATTTAATTTTTTGGAAATGGTCTATCGGTGATGGAGAGCATATGGAGAGAAGTTTAAGAAAGTATACAAAAATTTATACTGAATTGGATAATGAAATTTCAGACAATGCACAGAAACAAATTCAGCCAGTTACAGATGAAGATATAGAAAATATGGCATACACGCAATCAATACAATGTGATTCTATCAATTGGAGTGATACCAATGATATTATGTTTTTAGAACATCAATGCAAATTGGCTTCTAATAATAAGAGAGAAGAAAGCTATAATAAAATGGCAGAACGGGAAATGGTATCACAAATAGGATTAAATCCATTTTTGCATAAGAATGTTGAATCTCAAAATAATGATACTTATATACAAGATGTTGTTAATCGAGATTTATTTATGAAACCAGCCAATACGAATATAGAGAAACCTATTACAGAAACTGAGAATAACAATTTGTATTAAAAAGGTTTAAAAAAATAATAATAATTTTATCCATATTATAATAACATAATAGATTAACATAATAGATTAACTCATATAATACATTAATAATGAATTGTGTCATAAATCCATGTGATATTGATAATTTGTCATCTTCATTTACAGATCAATCCAATATACCGTTAAATAATGCAGTAAAAATGTATTCATTAAATTATACAAGTCAAAATGATCTATTATTAAACAATTTATTGGTTTTTTACAAAAACAACAACAACATGGAGAAAATGTTGAAAATAATAACAGGTGATTCTAAGATTTCTCTCCGAATAGTGGATTGGTTCTCAACCAACTATGCCAAAAAACATTTTACAACATATAATATTTGTAATGAAGTGAATGTCTCTAATTCGATTGTTTCTTCTGATACAAATTCAATATCAACTTCATCTAGTAGCTTAAAAAGATTCAAAGTATATGTCGATTATAAATTGAAATTAAAAGCTTATTCAAAAAAGCGATTTGATCCATTTTGTAGATGGGACAGAATAAGTATTCCATATGATGATGTGAAAGGAACATTTATCGAAACAACCATCGGACAGCTTAATTTTTTTAAGTGGGCGTTGGAAAATAAAGTGGTAGATTACATTGAAGAAAATTATGACGAGATTGAAAAAGATATGAATAGTTATAATAGCACATCAAAAAGAAAGACGGCTAGTAATAGTAATGATTCATGTAGTTCAGGATCCGCAACAGGATCTTTATCAAGTGTAAGTTCTAATTCAAGTGTTGGCTCGAATACAAAAACCAGAAAGAAGAGAGAAGAGCTATCTGTTTCTGCTGCAAAAAGTATCAAAAAGGAAAAGGTGGAAATTGTGGTGCAATTTCATTAAACTGTGAAAATAAAGATAATATGCGAGTAAAATATAAATATAATATAAGTAAGTACATTATGGGAAATACTCATAACGTACAAAAAGTTAATTTTGAAGATATACAATCTGCTATTAAAAATCCCGATAAATATATATTAATTAATACATTGCCGATTCACGAACAGCAGTGTTTATTGCCAAATACGATTAGTGTAGAAAAAGAAGAGGTCATAATAAATTCATTTATTCGAAACAAACATGTAATAGGACAAAAACATATAATAATATATGGTAAAAACAACAATGATATCACTATTTTTAATAAATACAAACAATTAGTTAAATTAGGATTTTTCTCCGTTTTTATTTATATTGGAGGAATGTTTGAATGGTTATTATTAGCAGATATTTATGGAAATGATTTGTTTCCAACTACCAAATGTGAATTGGATATATTAAAATTTAAACCAAGCAAAGGGTTGGGCGTCCAATTATTAGAATATTAGTATCGCGGGTTTTATTATCTCTCCATTATTATATAACACGTTGTTTGACATGTATAAACTACTCATAACAGCCATTGTATTTGTAATAATCGATGGTATCTTTTTGACAATGATGAAACCATATTTCGAGAATCAAGTAAAATTGGTCCAAGGATCCGCACTGAAAATAAACATTACTGCAACAATTCTGTGTTATGTTTTTTTGATTTTTGGGTTATATCACTTTATTATACAACCAAACAAGTCAGTACAGGACGCATTCCTATTTGGTATTGTGATTTATGCTGTATATGAAACGACGTCTCGTGCTCTTTTAACAAAATGGAAATGGACTACTGTATTTATAGATACTTTATGGGGTGGTATATTATTTGCATTAACGGCTTGGATAATGAAGAAAGTGGTTAAAATAACCGGGTTAAAATAACCGGGTTAAAATAATTGTCGATACTAAGTAAAAATCAAATAATACAAATGATATCCGAAACTTGCAAAGGCGAACATGAGTATAATCTCAAAAAAAATACGTGGAGTGTTCTCTTTTTTATATCCTATATAAACTAATAATGGTCCAATGTAAAATATATGAATATAATTGAGCCATGGGGCCTTCTTATAGATAGATTTGTAGATATGATAAAGAATAATAACTATTCCGAGACCAATCAAAATTGGATATATAAATTTGGGTAATTTTGTTTGCATGATGCCAATATATAAAAACAACCCAGTAACTAGAATAATATGAAATAAGTGAATCCAAACATATTTTTCCATTTTATATAATACTATAATAATATTTTTGTTTTATTTTATTTTATTGTTTTTTTTGTTTTGGTTTTTTTGTTTTTTTGTTTGGTTTTTTGTTTTTGGTTTTTTGTTTGTTTTCTAGTTTTTTGTTTGTTATATCCTCCATAAACTGCATAATATACATTTCCATTTTTGTTTAAATAATTCGCGTTATTGGATATGTTGTTTGTCTTGCTTGTGTTGGATATGTTGGTTGTGTCGTTCATCATATCTGTAATTTTACTTGTAATATTAGCACCAAAGGTTGACATCATAGACGTGGTTTTATTAATAATATCAGTCATTGTCATAACATTTGAAGAATTTCGTATTACATTTAAAATTTCATCACTATTTTTTTTACTATATCCAATTTTCATCATCATATTGTCAAATTTTTCATAATTACTAGTAATTGCAATGTTTCTTATATATGTCGATGAAAGCTTTTCTACATTTTCATTAAATGAAATTTTTGTGAATATTATATTTGGATTTAAATTATTTTTTATAGTTTGAATTATTTTATCTTCTTTTTTGATAGTAGGATTATTTTGTTTATTGTAAATTGCGCTATATCCATCATTTAATAAAACAAAGGAATATTTACCCTTGATAGTTTTTTTATCTTCTTGTTTTTTTGGGAAAAAATACGTTGTATAAAGTAATACGTCTAGTATACTTGGTAAATTACCATCATTAAAATAAATTAAATTAACGTTTAAATCTGTTATATGTTTTTTTTCCATTTTATACCGTGTTATTAGTCGTTCTTTCGCATTATTAATAATATTATTAATAATAGTAATTATTTCATTTTTAGAAATATTATATAATCCTATATTTATTTGCTTTAAATTAGCTAATAAAGCAATTTCCATTTGTTTTTCAATTATAATAGCATCACTTCCAATAGATGATTCCGGATAATAAATATAAAAAAGAATAGTATTATCTATAATACCATGATTATTAATACTACTATTATCACTATTACTATTATCACTACTATTATTATCTATCATTTTAAATAATAATATATTTAATGTATTTTTGTATTATAATATAACTATAATATATTTTTTTCGATTTCAATAATCCATTCATTAATTTGATTCGTATTTTTAAAAATATCTACATTCCCATCTAACTGTATAATTCTATTATTTTCGACTACGCGTTGTATTTCTGCAATCATAACATTGTGATATATATGACAATTTTCTAAATAGGATAATGGAATAGAACTTTCGCCATTTCTAGAACGCAACATGATTCGTTTATTACAAATATCTGGATTTGTTTTTACATAGATAACACCTTTGATAGGTATTTCACATGCAAATGTATCAAACCATTTATTATAAATTTGATAGCACACATCTTCTATTTTACCAGAATCGTACAACATTTTTGCGAAAACATGTTTGTCTGTATATAAACATCGTTCTGTAATTATAATTGTATCAGGTTCAGGATTGTTTTTTATAGCTTCTTTTAATAAAGCTAATCTAGAAATAAATGCCATCATTTGAAAAGGAAAGGAATATTTTTCTTGGTTGTTGTAGAATTTTTCTAACATGGTTATTTCATTTACATCTTTAATAGAGGCCCATTCATCAACAGGTTCTTTTACAAATATAATTTTTCTTGATTCTCCATTAACCTCTTTGTTTTGATTTTCATAATGACTTCGTAATTCGTTCAATAAAGTAGATTTACCTGAACCAATATTTCCATCAATACTCCATATGTCAGGCATGATTTAAAATATATTGTTGCTAGTTGCTTTGATTTGCTATGCTATTTGATTGATTTTTATAACATATATTTGTAAATCAATTTTAAAATAAAATTGATATTAAATATACAAACTAAATATTTTATACAAAACAATAATTATAATCAATACAAATATGGATTTAATTCAAAGAAAATTAACCAAAGTTGAATGGGATACAACTGAAATTCCAGTGTCTGCTACTGAAAAAAAGGTACTAGAATTAATTGATGCGGGTTATGAGAATGTAAATATCAAAATAAATCACTTTAATTCTTTGTTTTCCTTTTTAAAAATAGAATATTCAAAGGAAATGGAGGATTATTTATACAATAAATATTTTCATGAAAAAATACAAAAACTGAAAAAAACGTATGATATGTCATATTTAACACATAGTGTTTCTAGTAATATTCAAATAAAAAAAGCGGATATGATTCGTTTACAAAATAATACTATAGATACTATTCAAACTAATGAAATATATGAGACAGTTCTATTGGATCGTTTGGATTGTTTGTTAAATGCCTACAAAAATAAAAATGAGAAATGGCAATCGTATTATTTTGTATTGTACAAATTAATTAAAAATTCCGTGACAAAAATATCCAAGCATGTTTTACAGATTATCCAATCTACATTGGATCATTATGAAGAAAAAATTAGTACTAGTAGTATTGTTATAAATGCATATGAATTTATCGAGAGAAATAGTGATTTATTAAAATACAATGATTTATCTTTGTACGAACATCAAAAAAAAATATTTGCGCTGTCAAAAATATCAAAACCAAAGTTATTATTGTATATAGCACCAACGGGTACAGGTAAAACATTGACACCAATTGGGTTGGCGAAACAGCATAAAATCATATTTGTTTGTGCTGCTAGACACGTTGGTCTGGCTTTGGCTAGATCCGCAATTTCTATCAATAAAAAAATTGCGTTTGCATTCGGATGCAATGATGCATCAGATATTCGATTGCATTATTTCTCAGCAAAAGAATACACTAAAAACACAAAATCAGGTGGAATATGGAAAGTGGATAATAGTGTAGGTGATAAAGTGGAAATCATTATTTCAGATATTAAATCCTACTTGTCTGCAATGTATTATATGTTATCGTTTAATACACGTGAGGATGTTATCACTTATTGGGATGAACCAACTATTACAATGGATTATGACTCCCATGAATTTCATGATATTATTCAAAAAAATTGGACCGAGAATTTGATTCCAAACATGATACTATCATCTGCTACATTACCAAAAGAAGATGAATTAGTGTCAACAATTAGTGATTTTAAAAATAAATTCCCAGATGCTTTTATAGAAAGCATTATTAGCCATGATTGTATTAAATCGATCCCTTTAATTAATAAAAATGGATATGTTGTTTTACCTCACAATTTATACGAAGATTATGATGAGGTTCTAAGCGTAGTAAAACATTGTGAAAATTATCCGACATTATTGAGATATTTTGATTTGAAAGAAGTATGTCAATTTATTAAATATGTTAACGATTCTGATTTTATACAAAATAGTTATAAAATCAATCGACGATTTATATCATTGGATGATATTACAATGCAATCCATTAAACAATATTATTTAAAAATACTAGGAAATATCAAACCAGGAACATGGGGTAGTATTTACATATATGTAAAAAGTACTAGTTCGAAAAGAATTTTACCAAATAACCATATTGATGAAAAAGGAAATAAATTTAAAAAGAGTACCAGCATTGGACCGGGTGTTTCACATACACAAAAAAAGATGCAGACAGAAAGTTTCAATGTGCTAACTAGAATTAATAGTGAAATGATTTCATCGAATATGCATAACAATTCTCCAGATGATCTAGGAAACAGTGCTATTTATATAACCACGAAAGATGCATATACGTTAACAGATGGACCTACCATATTTCTTGCAAATGATGTTGAAAAAGTAGCAAAATTTTATATACAACAATCTCATATTCCTTCAAAGATAATGGAAACAATCCTAGAAACGATTCAATATAACAATACGATCAATGAGAAAATCGGGCGATTAGAAAAAGATATGGAAGATATGTTGAGTAAAACGACTCAAAACGACCAGGAGGATGACGGTAAAGGAAAAAAATCAAAAAATAATAACAATAATAAAAATGATAGAGAGATGGAAAACAATGTAAAAATAAAAACGATAAAACAAGAATTAGAAATGTTGTATTCCATGGTAAAAGTAGTTAATTTTAATGAAACATTTGTTCCTAATAAACCCGCACATTTTACGAAATGGGCGGAAGAAATGGATAATAAACGTGTATTTACTAGTAATATCGATAATAATATAATTGAGAAAATTATGTTGCTGAATAACGTGTCAGATAATTGGAAGATTTTACTATTGATGGGTATTGGTGTTTTTGTAAATCATGAAAATATGGACCAGGACTATGTAGAAATTATGAAAAATTTGGCGGATAAACAATTGTTGTACCTGATAATAGCATCAAGTGATTATATTTATGGTACAAATTACCAGTTTTGTCATGGTTATTTAAGTAAGGATATGAAATTGACACAGGAAAAAATTATACAAGCATTGGGTAGAATTGGTAGAAATAATATACAACAAGATTATTCGATTCGATTCAGAGATAACGAACAAATCATAAAGTTGTTTAACGCAGAAATTGAGAAACCAGAAATAAAAAATATGAATAAATTGTTTTGTAGTTTGTAGGTTTTGGTTGTTTGGTTGTTTTGGGTTTACATGTTTATAAAAACACTAAGAATAATATAACTATAATAATAACAACAACACATATCCAAAATGTTTGTTTTTTTTCACGTTGATAAGCTGGGGAGTTCATATCTGTATTTGTATTAATCATATTGTATATCGGAGTTGTAATATTGGATTTGTAATATTGGATTTTAATTGATATAAATTTTAGTTTATTATTCATATCAATTTTTTTAGTAATTTTACTCTTTGTATTTGTAATAATACATATTATCCTCCACGTAACCGTAAAACTAAATGCAAGGTAGATTCTTTTTGAATGTTATAATCTGATAATGTACGTCCATCTTCTAATTGTTTACCAGCAAAAATGAGTCGTTGTTGATCGGGTGGAATGCCTTCCTTAGATTGAATTTTTTCTTTAACATTTTCGATTGTATCGGTTGGTTCTACCTCTAATGTAATAGTTTTTCCTGTGAGTGTCTTTACAAATATTTGCATTTATGTTAGTATGGTGGTGTCTAGTGTTGTATAGTGTTATGTATATATACATATTATTAATAAAAACTTTTTATATATTTATATCTAAATATATAAAAATGGTTGGTTATAAAGCCCTCTCCGAGAATTGAACTCGGGACCTCCAGTTTACAAGACTGGTGCTCTACGACTAAGCTAAGAGGGCGAGATATCGGTTTGATATAAATTGTTGTAATATTGTTTTTTTTATTTTTTTACGCGTGGAGGTGGATATTTTTATAATATTGCTAATTTTTCCCCTAATTCTTTGTAATAATAACCATTGTACGGTATATTTTTATCCAATGCTTTTGTCAATGTTTTATCACTCATAGAGAGATTTTTTATACAATCATATTTACACGAGAATTCTTTTACTAAATTGCCTTCTAAATCATATTGTCCTAGACCATTTTTATATAATAAAGGAAGACCGTTAATATTTTCGAAATTATTTTTAAGACCTTCATCACACTCGTCATATAATTGATAGTAATGTCCGTTTGCAATAGTATTTTTTTTGACATGATTATCTAACGCTGATATAGAATCATAGCCATTTAATTTTGCAGCAGTTTTTCTATCCAGATACACGTTTAGTATTAGATTTTTCTCTATATTTAATTTTGCAATATAACCTAGATTCTGAATTTTAGTTTTTTTAGTTGGTTCAATATTTGTTATAATGTTTGGGTCTAGATTTCTCTCTACAAGTAGCCATCTAAATCCACAATAAACAGTATTATCTATGATTGCTTTATTTATACTAGGTCGTTTTATATTTTTATTTTCTTTCATTGCATCACTAACCGTTTCATAAACTTTCATCAATTGTAAAGTATCAGGATGAATTTTTTGTAATCTAGGTCCGAGAGTAGGGACCGGAATGTTGAAATTGGTAACAGTTTTTGTTTGTGATTGCGTCGAATTAACTTTATCAAGTATTTCTTTGTTTATTTTCTCAAGATTATCTATTTTGTTAGATAATGTTTTTATTGTTTGCATAAATTCGGTCATTAATTCATTATTTATATTAGTTTGATTACCTTGAATTTGATTTTTTAATAATTCATTTTCTTTCAATAATTCACCAATTGAATAATTGTAATTTTTTATATTATCATTTATAATTTTGGTTATTATTTGATATGTTAAATTTTTACCAATTAAAAAAAGCTCATTTTCTTTTTCATGACCTGGTAAATCAGTAATTTTATTTAATCTAATTTTTTCGTGATTATGTAAAAAACATTCAAAATCTCTGCTTTTATCTACAGAAAAACAATTTATTAATAAACATTCATCGTATTTAGTTTTATGTTCATTATATCTATTTTGAATTCCTTTGGTACTATGACCAATTTTAATGATATATTCGCTATTTGTAAATGTTTTCACTTTAATAATATAAACTAATGAACCAGAATTTGCATATTCACTTAACAAAACACTTTCTTTTTGTTTTATGAGTTTTTCTTCCATTTCTTTATTTTTGACGTCTTCTATTTGTGTTAATTGTTTTCTTAATTCTTCACTTTCTTCTTTTGTAACTTCAAACATGATATTTTCTAATTTAATAAAATAGTCGTGTATTTCATCAGCTTTTTTTGTTCCTGCTTTTAAACAGAATTTTTTAAAGGTGTCAATATTTAACATAAATGTTTCTTTATTGTGACCACCTTTGAGGTGGTTTGTTTGCTTTTGTTGCAACAAAAGCAATTTTTTATAATGTTTGTCAATAATAAATTGTTTTTCTAGTAACATTTTTGCATTAACTTTTTGACTAAACCCTAACCAATTCCATATATTATCTAAATCAATTACAAAGTCTTTTTGTTTATCGTACTTTAAATAACAGTAAAAACTAGACAAAAATATTTGTTGCTCGTAATTAGTAAAATTATTTTTGACTTTTTCAACTAATTTTGTCTGGTAATTACCAGTTAATTGTGTGATTGGGTTGCTTTCAATAAGGTTGACTATATCTATGCTCATTTTATATAGATAATTTATATATTACGTTTATATTGTTTTTTGATTTAATAATTAAAAAGCAGATAATTAATTATTAAACTTTATTTAATTTTATGAAAATAATATAAAAATATTGACACGATAAATCGTAACAAACCCGCTCAGTTGGAATATGCTAAACCGCCCATACCTGACATAATTCTTAAAACGTTGTAGTTGGTGGCATAAACACGGACCTTGGCAGTCTTGGTACCTTCAACGGTGGCGTTGGAAAGGACTAGTTGAAGGGTAGCATTATCAATTCTGGAGAAGTTGCATGTGCCACTTGGTTGATGCTCTTCTGGACGAAGGGCAAATGAATAAACATTGATACCAGTATCTGGACTTCTGGTGTGAGCTTGGTATGGTTGAACGACGTCGAAGTATGAACCTTCACGCTCAGAGAAACGATCTTGGCCGTTAAGTTGAAGCTTAGCGGTGACGACTGGGTTTTGTCCCCAACAATGCATGTCTAGGGATGTCTCTGTAAGAACGAATGTTCCTGCATCAGAAACAGTTGATCCACCGATGTGATCGGGATCAAGATCTTGGACGGCAGTTAGACTGGCTAATGAGTTGGCAGCAACTGCAGCAGCAACGGCAGCAGCATTAAGTGGGACTTGTACGCCACCAAGGTTTGCCTCATTGTATGGGTTGGATGGACCGTGCCAGTAGCCAGAGAAGCCATCAGGGATGTAAGCATCCATGGCACCAGCGTCTTGGAATAGACCACGAGCATCAATGAAACCAGTAGCACCACCACTTTGATCTGGACCTCCAAAAGCGTGAACGGCGTTTGGAAGAGCATCAACAGCATCAGTGTAGTTGAATGGTTGGGCGCCAAGGACCTTGAATAGAAGAGCATCACATACAAGGGACGAACAGTAATCAACGTTTTGATCGGGTTGGACGACCCAGATTAATTCCTTAACAGGGTGGTTGAAGTTAAGCTTGATCTTGTTGGAGGATGAACCGACTGATTCATCACCAGTGAATTGAAGCTGTGTGATAAGGTACTCGTGAGGGTTTTGTGCCATTCTTCTACGTTCATCAGTATCAAGGAAGACGTAATCAACGTAAAGGGAAGCAGCAACAATGGATTGATTGTAGGCAATGGTTGCAGGAACTGGACGACCTGGTGAATATTGAGTAGCAGGAGTTGGAGGTGTACCAGGAGTGGCACATGAAAGGGTTGTAACAGCCCATAAACACTCATCAATAGGACGAATATCTAGGTTAATTTTAACTTCGTGATACTGCACATCACGTTATACCCCACCTTTCGGTGTATTTATGTTTTAAGGGATTAGACTATATCTTAAGCTATCATTGAAGTTGATTAGACTTCTCAAACCCAAAACCATTTAGTCGTTGAGCCTTCCTCATGTCCTATCATATCGGATTTAGAGGCTTGGTTGCTGATTATCCATTGTAATATCTGTGGGATTTTTACCATACCTGAGTTCATTATCTCTCAGCCATGATAAACTTTCGTTTATCATTTGGTACCCTAAAAATTGTTTGTATTTTGTATTAAATCTATTTATTGATATAATATTATTAAAATAATAATGTAAATAAATTTTATTACTTTTAAATCTATTTTCGTAACATGTTAGTGGTTGTAAATTAGTCCAGTGAAAACAAATATATTTTTCATTTATATTTTTAAAATTAAAAGCATTTATAGGAATTATATGATCTATTTGCCAATAACTTCCCAAATTTTCCCAATTCATATTTTTATCAAAACGATATTCTAACCATTTCTTCAAAAAAATGATATCACAATCAATAATATTTTTATAACTAGTTTCTTTTCCTTTTATCATTTTATGAATTTTACTCCGTAAAATTTCTGATAATTGAAAATTTGAATCAGTTTTTCTTTTATTTTTGATTTGTTCTTTTCTAATTGGTAAATACTCAATATTTTTTTCTTTAATATGAATTTTAATATTTTCACGATTCCTATATTCTTTTTTCTGTATATTAATCTTATCTTTATTGTCATCACGATACTGTTTGTTTCTGGTTAAAAGAACTGCTTTATTAACTTCATAATATTTTTTTTGTTGCTCTTTTATTTGAAGTTTATTTATTTCTCTATATTCTTTCCTACATTGATTACAATCATATCTGTAACCATCTCGAGATGATTTTAATAATCCAAAATTTAATACACTTTTTTCTAATTTACATTTTCCACAAATTTTATTATTCATTAATTTACTTATATAATTAGTTATAGATTTAAATAGTTTGTTTTCAAAACATAAACAATTTAATTTTACAGCTTTAGGAACTTCCAGCAGTTTGGTCTTGTTGCCTACTGTTACATTTTTAGTAACAGGAGACTAGCATCTGGGGATGATTTAAAAAATCATTATGAGCCCCTAACAAATTTTCACTAAAACAGTTCTCATATGTTTTAGTTTGGATGCTTTTCTGCCCTGCAGATTTTAAGGCGATTAAAGGAAGAGCTAAACCAGGGTTGGTACAGAACCAAAATTGAAGTGGAATGTACAGAGTTGTTTCTGGAAGAGCGTTTCTTGGAGCACAAACTTGACGTGGTGCTGTTGAGTCACAAGGTCCATCAACATCAGCGAAGGATGGATCAGTGATGAATGTAAGTTGTGTAGTGTTACCAACCATTTGGAAATAACCACGTTGTTGTTCACTTGACATAGTTAATTGATTCCAGATGTGCATCCAGTCACCATATTGACGATCAATTCTTTGACCACCAATTTCGACTTCAACTTGAGCGATAAGTTGTTCACCAGGGAAATCTAACCAACGAGCATAGACACCAGTACCTTCACCTGCGATGTAGGCACCAACACCCATAAGTTGGTTGATTTCAGGAAGTGTTACTTGTAAATAGGTACGGTAAGCAAGATCACCGTTTCTACTGATAACACATTGGACACGACGACCGAAATCGGCTTGGCCGTTGAAAGTTTGTTCGATTGATTCAATAGCAAAGTTAGTGTAACGTCTGTAAGTTACTTTCCAGAAAGTGATTTGTGGATTACCTGTAAGGTAAACATCTTGAGCGCCGTAGGCGACTAGTTGCATAAGACCTCCTCCCATTTTTATACTATTCCTAAAGAAAAAAAAATTATGGAATTAAATTAATTTAATTTAATTTAATATTATCAACAAAAATTATGTATTTTATTTTTATTATACAAAATTGTTATTATATATGCAGATAAACCAAGACAATTTTACTATCATATGTATTATAGTAAAATTGTCTAATACTCTATAATTTCAGAATATAAACGAATCTATATAAAGAAAGAATATATTAATTTATAAAAATGTGAATTAAATAATTCTCTATAGTATTTATTATATTATATTTGTAAATTTTATTTATATTAACCATGCCATCTTTTAAACCTAAACTAGAGAAAAAAATATTTATAGATAAAAAAATATCAACAACGTTGGATGGAAAACATAGTGAATTTGTAGATCAATTTCAATATGATGAAGAAAATATAATTCCTAAATTAAAAAACGAAAAAATAAAATTACAACAAAAATTAACAAATTTACAAAAAAACAATGATTCTGATTTGACAATTGAAGAAATAATGGATATAAAAGATAAAATCAAAGAAATTCAAGATAAAATTAAAAAAATTAAAGAAAAAAGAAAAACATATTATTTGGATAATTCAAAATATATTTTTGATTATTTTGAAAATAAAAAAAATATATCAAATGATGTTTTAACCGATGGAAATTATGGTAGTGATGTGAATAATTCTATTCATGAAATTAGTTTAACAAAAAAAAAATCTGTATTGATTACAACTGAAAAAACAAAAAAACTAGAAAATTTCTTCAAAATAAAAAACAGTGTGAATATTACAAATGAAAATAATAACAATAATATTGTAAAAAAATATTTGAGTAATGTTGATGATTCATTTATCGATGTTAATCATTTCGTACATAATTCTGATATCTGTAAATTTTGTTATAAAGGCGAACTGATACCTCTTGATGATGAAGGCATTTTAATATGCAACGTTTGTTTTAAAAATGTACCTTATTTAATAGAAAATGAAAAACCATCTTATAAAGAACCTCCTAAAGAAGTATGTTTTTATGCATACAAACGAATCAATCATTTTAAAGAAATTATCGCACAATTTCAAGGAAAAGAAACTACACAAATTCCACCAGAGGTTATTGGAAATATTAAGCATCAAATAAAAAAGGAGCGCATTAAGATAACCCAAATTACAAATGCAAAAACAAAAGAAATTCTTAAGAAACTAGGTTATAATAAATATTATGAACACATACCTTTTATAAAAGACAAATTAGGGATCAAACCCCCGGTCATGTCTCCTGAATTAGAAGATAAGCTTTTTAATTTGTTTATGGAATTACAATCTCCTTATTCTAAATTTTGTCCTGATGATCGTGTTAATTTTTTAAATTATTATTATACTGCTTATAAACTTTGTGAATTATTAAAAGAAAATCAATATCTGGAACATTTTCCCATGTTGAAGGATCGAGAGAAAAGAATAGAGCAAGATAATATTTGGAAAAAGATATGTGGAGAACTTGATTGGGAGTTTATACCTACGATTTAGATTAGACGTAAAAACTCTATTTTTATGTTTTTATAAAATCATTTTTATTAGATTTTATAAAATTGTTTTACTAGTTATTTATAATCCTTTACCATTTATTTAGTTAAAATCCACCGGGAAATTTTACCAGGTTTGCTCCAATACCAAATCCAGCACCTGATCTAGCCGTTACACCAACTACTGGAACATATGTATCTAGGATACTGAATGTTGCAGCAGCAGTCAACGCAATCATAAGAATTTCTTCAATATTTAATGAACGTTTTGGGATGGCATAGGCAGCAATAGCAACCATAAAACCTTCAACAAGGTATTTTATAATACGTTTAATCAATTCGTTGATGTCAAACATATTGTTATTCATTTTATATAAAATAAATAGAAAAAAAAATAATAATATTTTAATTAAATGTTTTAAAAATATATAATAAAACTTAAACATATTAAACATATTAATATTATTAGTAAAATAGAAATGGTAAAAACTACAACAAACTCAAAACAAACTAACCAAACAAAACCAAAAAACTCTACTGTTACTGAAAATCAAAAGCTTTCTTTTGAGAGAAAGTTGAATAGTGACGGTTCTGTAAATCCTAAATATGTAGATTTATTAGAAGAAGATAAACCAATTGCCGGACAAAAATTTGTGTGCGTTTCTTTCGTTTCTCCAGAAAATATATTAAAAAAAAAAGAAGCCTTTTTCTTTGAGGAATTCCTAAAGAAGTGGGAAATTAATAAATCCATGGAAAAATTCGCACAATTTTTGAATTTTGTCTCGTTTAAATACAATCTTCTTTTTGATGATGTTATGAAAGACTTTGAAGAATTTGTAAAAGAAGAAAAAGTCGCCTTAACTCAATATACAATTGACGACGATTACAAGACATTTTTAGATAAGAATGAAGATGAATTGGAAAAGTCATTTGGTATTAAATACAATTTTCAAACTGCAACACGTGGATTAAAAGTAAGAGGTATATATCCTTCCATGGAAGAAGCAGAATTACGATGTAAAATGTTGAGAGAAGTAGATCCTAATCATGATGTATTTGTTGGACCAGTGGGTATGTGGATGCCGTGGGATCCAGAAGCATACAAGACAGGTCGTGTTGAATATATGGAAGAAGAACTCAACAAACTCATGAGTGAAAAGGTGAAAAATGAAACAAATGCCAAGACTGCATTCGAACAAAGATTGAAAGAGACCAAGCAAAAAGCTATTGAAGAAAATATTAAAAATGCAGAAAAGTCAGGAAATGCATTAACACAAACAATTGATGATGCTGGTAATTTAGTTGGTATTGCTAATATGAATACACAGGAAAGTGTTTTAGTAGAAAAGGCAGAAAAAGAGGAAATTTCGGTTTCTGATATTAAAACTGAATTGTTTGAAAGTGAAAATGTTGTTATTGGTAAATCAGACAACGGTCAAAGTTTATTGGTAAGTGGTCCGTTTGCGAATAAATAAATTAACGATAAAAGAATTGCAAAAACTATAATTCGATAAATATATATAAAAAATATATATATTTATACTATACAACAACGACAATAAAATGACCGTTGTGAATGGAATAGAAATTGATAATATTCATTACAAGCAAAACGATATTAAACATGCTATTAAAAACAATGGACCTATCGAAGAAAAATTAAATGTTATTATTGTGGTATCTAATCCATGTTTGTACGCACGTAGATATCGTTTGTTGAACGAGTTTGTCAATCGTATTGAAAATGAAGAGGAACATGTTAATCTTTTTGTTGTTGAAATGGTTTATGGAAACCAACGATTTTATGTAACCAAAAAAAATAATCGCAATCATCTACAAATAAGGACAAAAACACCTTTATGGCATAAAGAAAACATGGTTAATTTAGCAGTATCCAATTTATTGCCTAAAAATTATAAAGCATTTGCATGGATTGATGCTGATGTGGAATTCGATAGTTCTTCTTGGGCGTTGGATACATTGAAAATTTTAAATGGTTGCAAAGATGTAGTCCAAATATTCAGCCATTGTGTTGATATGGCGAAAGACGAATCTTCATTGAATGTATTCAATGGTTTTGGGTATAGTTTTTCAAAAAATAAAAGATATTCTACTAAAACAGTAGATTATTGGCATCCAGGGTATGCATGGGCAATCACTCGAAGAGCATACGAATCAATCGGAGGAATATATGATAAGGGTGTATTGGGATCAGGTGATAAAATATTTGCACTTTCTTTGATTAATAAAGCTCCAGAAATGAATCACCGTGATTATCACGACGATTATAACAATAGTATGACAGAATATCAGAAAAAAGCAAAATTACTGCGTTTAGGTTATGTACCAGGAGTAGTAAGACATTATTTCCATGGATCCAAAAAAAATAGACAATATACTGAACGGTGGCAAATATTAATGGAACATCAGTTCTCTCCGTATCTAGATATTACATATGATGATTTTGGTATTTTAGTACCAACAGAAAAGATGAGTGAAGAGTTTAAAGCGGATATTCTGAATTATTTCGTCGAGAGAAAAGAGGATGATTAATTAGCACGTACAACGGACGCGAGTAGGAATAGTAGGAGTTTTGCATGAAACATAATTACCGCATTTTTTGCATAAATCAATTATATTATTCATCGAAAAATAAAAGGTGTTTTCTAGTGGGTTGTATTTTTGTATGGTATAGATAACGGTAGCATGGTCTAGGTTATGGGCCGGTTCTTCGTCTTCGTCTTCGTCTTCGTCTTCGTCTTCGTCTTCAAAATAATCAATAAATAGTTGTTCGTTGTTGATAACATGTTCGTTGATAATGTCACAAATATCAACTTTGAATCGAATTGTATTACAAAGTATTTGGTATGAAACTGTATCATAAAAACAATAACTTTTTATGATATCACATAATTCTTTAGGTAAATTGGGGTTGGATGGGTTTGTTGTGGTTGTGGTTGTGGAATTGTTGAATTGGCTAATAAGAAATTGTTTGTATATGGATGATGAATGTAGTAATAATGACATAATGGTTTTTTATTATGTTTTGTATGTTGAGTTGGATGTTGGGTTTGTATTATGTATTATCTTTATAAATTATTTATATGTTTATAATAAATATATAAATAAAATGGCTTCAGTTCCAGGATTTAATATTATTTCAGCAGATGGATCTTATAATTTTGTTTCTGATGTATCTGGTACATATAATATGTTACGATTAAAAACTGGAAATTTCACAATTCAACCAGTCACCACGATACAACTCTATGATTTGTTTTTGGTTGCAGGTGGTGCAAATGGAACAACAGCTGGAGGCAATGGAGGACAAGTAATTGATCTATCAAATAATAATACTCCTTTATCTATCGATTCAACCTATTCGTTTTCATTAACCGTAGGTGCTGGTACGCAGGATACTAGTAGTAATGTTTTACACAATAGTATTCCATATACATCTCTGACAGCAACTGCTAGTGGTGGAGGTGGTGCTATAGGTGGAACAGCTGGTGCAGGAAATGGAAATCCAGGTACTACAAATATTTATACGCAATTATGTTATGGTGGTGGTGGAGGTGGTGGTGGTAGAACTTTTCAAGGAGGTGGTGTAGGTGGTCTTGGCGGTAGTGGTGGTGGTGGTGCTGGTGTAAATGACGGGGGTCCTGCAAGGGGAGGAAATGGTGGTGGTATTAGTAGTACTATCAATGGTGGTAGTGGTGGCAACGGTACCACTGGTACTTCAAGTCCATATGGTGGTGGTGGCGGTGGTTGTGAAGTATACGGTCCAGGTTATATGGGTGGTAATGGTAGCACTGGTGGTGGTTATGGTGGTAGTCCCGATAATGATTATGGTGGAGGAGGTGGTGGTGGTGGTTATTATGGAGGTGGTGGTGGTGGTAGTTATTCTGAAGGTGGTGGTGGTGGTTCAGGTGTTATTCTGTTAATATATAAAATATATATATACCCAACCAATTATTATGTTACTATTTCAGATAATTCATTTGTCGATTTAAAAACTATATTTGCACCATATTCAGGTGGTATGGATGCTTCTGCTACTGGATTTATAGTAAATAATTATGGTGATGTTAGTGGAAATAATTTAGATTTATCTGCTATTTTTCAATCGTATACGTCAGGGATTCATGCACCAACTACCGGATATGTAGTTGAAAATTATGGTGATGTCAGTGGAAATAATCAAGACTTGAGAAATGTTTTTCAGTATGTTTATAGTTTTCCATTTTTGTTTAATACTGGTTCTAGTTTAAATTATGAATTATCTGATTTATCAGGAGGTTATTATATGTTAAAATTTAAAATAGGCTCATTCTCATTTCAACCAACTACTACTATACAACTATACGATTTATTTTTAGTTGCTGGGGGTGCTAACGGGAATCCTAACGGGTACCCATCTGGAGGAAACGGAGGACAAGTAATTGATCTATCAAATAATAATATTCCTATATTTATCAATTCAACCTATTCGTTTTCATTAACCGTAGGTACTGGTACGCAAGATACTAGTAGCAATGTTACTCTAAATGGTAGTCAATATACACCTTTGACGGCAACTGCTATAGGTGGAGGTGGTGCAAATGGTTACGATTATACTGGTTATAATGGTGATCCTGGTACCACAAATCATTATACAGGATTATGTTACGGAGGTGCTGGTGGAAGTGTTGGTAGTGGTGAAACAAGTGGTGGTCGTGGTGGTCTTGGTGGTGGTGGTGGTGGTGGTGGTGGTTACGTTGGTGGTAATGGTGGTGGTGTTGGTGGTAGTAAATCAGGTGGTAATGGTGGCGAATTTACTGATGGTGCTTCAAGTCCATATGGTGGTG